>Ga0315284_10009349_pt1 | contig 13975 bp, 13 predicted proteins | sample YL17G09_16_MG_FD_203696 | JGI IMG/M metagenome (GOLD analysis project Ga0315284, IMG submission 203696) | Sediment microbial communities from Yellowstone Lake, YNP, Wyoming, USA - YL17G09_16 | ecosystem: Environmental > Aquatic > Freshwater > Lake > Sediment | place: USA: Wyoming | collected... | reverse complement strand
CCGAATTGACAGGGCCGGGGCCGGGCCGCTAGAATAGGGGGCGACAGCAGGAACCCGATGAGGGAAATAACGGACCGGGGGTAGAATATCCATGAAAAGATACTGGCGGTGTTTCGTCTGCAACGACATCCATTACGGCGTCAAGCCTCCCGAGATCTGCCCGACATGCGGCGTCCGGCACGCCTACATCGAGGTCACGTCCGAGGAGGCCCGGAAGGTCGGAAGCCTGACCGAGGTGGAGTTCACCGAAGCGGACTTCCGCGCGGCCATCGAACGGTTCACGGAAGGCAACGAGTTCCAGGTCACTACCGACAAGGAACGCATCGATATGCTCCTTGCCGGGATCTTCAACAACGAGCGCAACCACGGTCTCAAGTACTGCCCCTGCCGCCTGGCCTGCAGGGATTTCGCGGAGGACCTCAAGATCGTCTGCCCCTGCAACTTCCTCGTCCATGAGACCTACAAGGGCAAAGAGGACGGAGAATGCTGGTGCGGGCTCTTCATCAGGAGGAAAAAATGAAACGGCTGATCATGTTCCACGGGAGGGAATGCCCCCACTGCACGCGCATGATGCCCCTGGTCGAAAAGCTGCATAAGGAGACCGGCATCTCCCTCGAGAAGCTCGAGGTCTGGCACGACGAGAAGAACGCCGACCTCATGCGCTCCTACCGGCCCATCATCGCCCCCAAGTGCGGCGGACAGCTCCGGACCCCGACCTTCATCAACACGGAGACGAACGACCTCGTGTGTGGCGAGATCGACTACGAAAAACTCAAGGAGTGGGCGACGAAATAAGGCTTGCCGGTTCCGGACGGCGCTCCTCCCCCCCCCGAACCCGAAAGGAGGGAACCGATGATCGAACGCTTTGACCCCCTCAAGGGCGAAATGCTCCGGGTCCTCGACGAAACGGGCGCGGCCGATAAGGACCTCGAACCGCGGCTCGCGGCCGGGGATCTCAAGAAGATCTACGCGCTTATGGTGACGACCCGGACCGCGGACACCAAGGCGTTCAACCTCCAGCGCCAGGGCAGGATGGGGACATACGCCCCGAGCCGAGGCCACGAGGCCTGCCAGGTCGGGTCCGCCTTCCCACTTACCAAGGACGACTGGTTCTTCCCTTACTTCAGGGACCTGGGGATGTACCTCACGCTGGGCTACCCTCTCTCGACCTATTACCGCTATTGGATGGGGAACGAAGCCGGCCTGTACACGCCCGACGGCCTCAACATCTTCCCGCTCGCCATTCCCGTCGCCTCCCAGATCCCCCAGGCGGTGGGCGCGGGCATGGCCGCTAATATCCGGAAGCTCCGGCCGGCCGTCGTCTGCACATTCGGCGACGGGGCCACATCTGAAGGCGATTTCCATGAAGGGCTGAACTTCGCCGGCGTCTTCAAGACGCCCAACGTCTTCGTCTGCTACGACAACCAGTGGGCTATCTCGGTGCCCCGCTCAAGACAGACCGCGTCCGCGACGATCGCCCAGAAGGCCGCGGCCTACGGCTTCCCTGGCGTCCTCGTGGACGGGAACGACGTCCTGGCCGTTTACGCGGCGGTCCACGAGGCCACGGAAAAAGCGCGAAGCGGGGGCGGCCCGACCCTCATCGAGGCCTTCACCTACAGGCTCGCGGACCACACGACTTCCGACGACGCCTCGAAATACAGGAAGAAGGAGGCCGTCGCCGAGTGGGAGAAGAAGGACCCGATCGAACGGTTCAAATTTTATCTCGCGAAAAAAGGCCTTTGGGACGAAGCCTTCGAAAAGAGCGTCCGGGACGCCGCCGCCGACAGGGTGGAGAAAGCGGTGGCCGAGGCCGAGGCGGCGCCCCCGCCATCGATCGAGGACCTGTTCGCCTTCACCTACAGCTCGATGACGCCGAACCTCGAGGAACAACTCGAGGAAGCCAAGGCGGCGAAGGAGGGCGTCCGATGAACGTGACCATGGCCCAAGCGATCAACCAGGCCCTGGCCGGGGAGATGGAGAGGGACGGGCGCGTCGTCATCCTCGGCGAGGATGTCGGCGTCGACGGCGGGGTCTTCCGGATCACGGACGGCCTCGTCGACAGGTTCGGCCGCGAGCGGGTCATCGATACTCCCCTGGCCGAGTCGGCGGGCGTCGGGGTTGCCGTCGGCATGGCGGCTTTTGGGCTTAAGCCCGTCGTCGAAATCCAGTTCATGGGCTTCATCTATCCGGCCTTCAACCAGATCGTCTCCCACGTCGCCAGGCTCCGAAACAGGACGCGGGGCCGGTTCACAGTCCCGCTCGTCATCCGGACGCCGTACGGCGCGGGGGTCCGCGCCCTCGAACACCATTCGGAGAGTACGGAGGCTTTATTTTGCCACATCCCCGGCCTGGTCGTCGTCGTCCCTTCGACGCCTTATGACGCCAAGGGCCTGCTCATCGCCGCTATCCGGGGGGAAGACCCGGTCCTTTTCCTCGAGCCGACCCGGCTCTATCGGGCGGAAAAACAGGACGTCCCGGACAAAGCCTACGAAGTGCCGATCGGAAAGGCAAGGGTCGCGCGGGAAGGCAACGACCTGACCATCATCGCCTGGGGAGCGATGGTCCCGGTAGCGGAGCGGGCGGCGGTCCTGGCGGCGGAGAGCGGCTGGAACGCCGAGGTCATCGACCTGAGGACCTTGTCTCCGATGGACCGGGAAACGGTCGTCGGGTCGGTCAAAAAGACAGGCCGGGTCCTTGTCGTCCACGAAGCACCGAAGACCTGCGGCTTGGGCGCGGAGATGGCCGCCCTCATCGGCGAGAAAGCCCTCCTCAGCCTCGAGGCTCCGGTCCTGAGGATCACAGGATGGGACATCACTCCCCCGCTGCCCAGGAGCGAGGACGTCTACTACCCGAACCCGGAGCGGGTCCTCCGGGGCATTCGACGGCTGATGGAGTTCTAAACATGGCCAAGCAATTCCGGTTTCCCGACATCGGTGAAGGGATCACCGAGGGCGAGATCGTCCGATGGACCGTCCAGGAGGGCGATGAGGTCAAGGTCGACCAGACGCTGGGCGAGATCGAGACGGACAAGGCGGTCGTGGAAATGCCGTCTCCCTTCGCGGGTACCGTCCTCAAACTGCACTTCAAGCCCAAGGACATCATCAAGGTCGGCCAGGTCCTGGTGACCATCGGCGAGAAGGGCGAGCCGGTCGTCGAGGCGCCGGCGGGAATCCCGGTCCCGAAGGAAGCCGGCGCTCCGGCGGCTGTCCGGACTGCGGCCTTGCCGGCCGCACCTCCGGGAGAATCTTTGGCGACCCCCAAGGTTCGCGCCCTCGCCCGCGAGATGGGGATCGACTTGACGTTGGTCCAGGGGACCGGCGCAGGAAGCCGAATCACCGAAGACGATGTCCGGGAGGCCAAAGAAAGGGCCGCGGCGGCCGAAAAGAAGCCGGAGTTCAGGATCAAACCCAAGTTCGACTTCTACGGCGCCCTCGAGTATGTCCCGCTGCGCGGGGTGAGGCGGGCCACGGCCCGGAGACTGACCGAATCCATCCGCAAGGCCGTCCACGTCACCCACTTCGACGAAGCGGACGCCTCGGTGCTCATCGCCCTAAGGGACAAGATGAAGGGCGAGGCCGAAGCCAGGGGGACCAAGCTGACCTACCTCCCCTTCATCGTCAAGGCCCTGGTCGAGGCCCTTAAGCTCCACCCCATGCTCAACGCGACGGTGGACGAGGAGTCCGAGGAGATCATCGTCAAAAAATACTATAATATCGGCATCGCCGTGGACGTTCCGGACGGGCTCATCGTGCCCGTGGTCAAGGGGGCGGACATGAAGACGGTCTTCGAGATCGCCGAAGACATTGGGAACCTGGCCAGGGCGGCCCGGGCCCGGACCCTCGACCTCGCCGACCTCAAAGGGGGGACCTTCTCCATCACCAACGTCGGGGCGATCGGCGGGGATGCGGCGACGCCCATCATCAACTATCCTGAGGTCGCCATTCTGGCGACCATGAGGATCGGCAAACGCGTGAGGGCGGAGAACGGCGCGGTCATAGTGAAGACGACACTCCCCTTATGCCTGTCCTTCGATCACCGGGTCGTCGACGGCGCCGAGGCGGCGCGTTTCTCGAGAGATCTGGTCAAGCTGCTGGAGAGCCCGGCGGCCTGATCGGGGACACGATACCCGTTTCCGAATTTCCTGAAACGACGAATTTTCCAGGGGAGAATTGGGTAATTCGGAAATTGGTATTGTGTCCCCGATTTATCGATTTATCTGGCCAGATGGAGCCGCGAGGCGAGCCCCCATAACAAGGCGCTGAAGAGGGCCGTACTGGGGATGGTCAAAACCCAGGTCCAAATGATCTTGTAGGCGACCCCCCAGTGGATGGCTGAAAACTTTGTAACGGCGCCAACGCCGATGATCGCACCGGTGATGGTATGGGTCGTTGAAACGGGAACCCCTATGAGAGAGGAAAAGATAATCGTCGCCGCCGAGGCTGTCTCGGCACTAAACCCGTGAACGGGTTTCAGTTTCGTCATTTTCATGCCCAGGGTTTCGATCACTTTCCAGCCTCCAGCCAAAGTCCCCATAGCGATGGCCAAGTAGCAGCTGATGATCACCCAAAAAGGCACATAAAATGTTTTCCCCAAATAGCCGGTGCTGTAAAGAAGAACAGAGATCACTCCCATCGTTTTTTGAGCGTCATTAGTACCGTGAGCAAGACTGTAAAAGCCGGCGGAGACCAATTGCAGCCGGCGGAACCAGACGTCGATTTTCCGGAGGTTAGAACGTCGGCAGACCCGGTAGACGACAACCATGATGATCATGGCCAGGAGGAAACCGATCAGCGGAGAAAGAACGATAAAAAGACAGATCTTTAAGACGCCGGAGACAACCAGAGCTTGGAAACCGGCTTTGGCGATGCCGCTGCCGATCAAACCTCCGATGAGGGCATGAGAGACGCTGATGGGCAGGCCGGCTTTCGTGCAGAAGTGGGTCCAGAGAACCGCACTGATCAAAGCGATCAAGATCAAGACGGGCGATATGATGGAGGGATTGATGACACCCATCCCGATCGTCCTGGCAACGTGCACGCCAAAGAAAAAAGCGGCGAGGAAGTTGAATGCGGCCGCCCAGATCACGGCCAGATGGGGAGAGAGCACCCGAGTTGATACGACCGTGGCCACAGAGTTAGCGGCGTCGTTCATCCCGTTCAAAAAGTCAAACAACAGAGCTATGGAGATAATCAATATGACAAAGGCCAGCATGTCGATCCTAAATGATCACGTGTGTTCCAAGACAATGCCCTCGGTGATGTTTCCGACATCTTCGCAGCGGTCGGTGGAGCGCTCGATATATTGCAGGATATCCTTCCATTTGATCAATTCACGCACATCCTGTTCATCGCGGAACATGCGGGCTAAAGTGCTGCGGCGAATATAATCGGCCTGGTCTTCCAGGCGATTGATTTCCACGGTCAGCTCAAGGATCCGCTGAGGTTGTTTGAGGTTGCGAAGCAACGTGATCATTTCCTGGACCAACCGGACGCTCTCAAGGAGAACCTGCGCTAATTCCTTGGCTTCGACAGGGATATGACGGGGCTGGTACATGTCAATCCGGGAACTTGCACCTTCGGCCGTGTCGAGAATGTCATCCAGCCCGCACACCAACATATGGATGTCATCACGGTCAATGGGGGTGATAAAGGTTTTGTGCAGGTGGGCTATTATGGCATGAACGATTTGGTCTCCTTCGTGCTCGATGGTTTTCACCCTCAGGGCAAACTCGCCGTAATCGCCGCCCTTTTCCAGCATTTCATTGAGGACGCGCACGCCCTCCACGATTTTATCTACCAGTTTGTCGAAATGAATGAAGAAGAATTCATCCTTGGGCATAATTCTTTTCCACACGGTTTCCTCCTCGTAAACACATTGAGGATATCGATATCGTTTAGAGAGATTGGATTCTATCATTCCCCCCAAAAAGTTTCAATCATATCGGAAAGAGGAGGGAGCCCCAGCCCGATTCCACGGCGTAGGACATGCACTTCGAAAACAACTCGTAGTCGAATTCGGGACTGACGAGGGCATGCTTTTCCAGGAGGGGCCCGGACGCATCGGTCGCGAAGACGCGCGCGTCCCGCATGTACGGACCGTAGGCCTCGAGATACGTGTCGAAGAGGACCTCCAGGCCGTTACGCGCCTTCTCTTTGATGGCTTCGGCACGGCAGGCCTCGATCCCGCGGAGCCTGAACATCCGCTTCGCATACTCGACGATGTCCTCGATGGGCTTTATCCGGCGGTTGACGATATGGAAGATGCCGCCGTCGGGGGCCCCCGCCATGATGACGAGGAACGCCTTCACGAAGTGATCGACCGGAATGACATTGATACCGGCCCCCTCCCTGACTTCGATCCTTATGGGCAGGTGAACGGCCCCGTCCTCTTCCAGCCTGATGCCCATCGGCCCGGCCTTCCTCCCGCCCTTCTCCCGGATGTCCTTTTCAAAGAGGTCCTTGAGGAAGAGCGCCGTCCGGACGGGGTAATAGACCGCGTTGAAAAGAAAGCTCCGGCCGGTCCGGGAGTCGCCGCAGACGATCGAGGGCCGGTAGATGCTCAGCCGAATCCCCTCCTCCCGGCACCTTTCCCGGGCCAGCCATTCCGCCGCGCATTTCGTTTTTTCATACGCGTTATGGAAGGCGGCCGGACGGACGAGGGTTTCACGGCAGAGTCCTTCGTTCTTGCCCGCGACATAGGCCGTGCTGACCAGATGAAAAGACGCGCATCCGGACGACGCCGCAAGATCCAAGATATTGCCCAGGCCGCCGATGTTGGCCGCTTCGACCTCGCCCTTTTTCCGGCTCGAGAAGGACGTGTTCGAGGCGCAGTGGACGATCTCGTTCACCGCCCCCGCCAACCGCTCGTATTCGCGGTCATCGAGGCCCAGCCGGGGGCGAACGATCTCGGCGTCGACGACGCTCAGTTTCTTCCTGTCCCCGACGCTCAGGCCGAGCCAGCCGAACAGCCGGTCCATCCGCTCTTCGGCCGTCACGCCCTTCGATGACCTGGCAAGAAGGATGACTTCGTATCCCTCCCTCAGGAGGGCGGCGGCCAGATGGCTCCCGAGAAACCCCGTGCCGCCGGTCAGGAGGATCCGGCTCGTCCGGTCCCTTCGACGATCCGACAGTTTTTTCGGAGAGATGCGCATGGAGGCCTCCCCAGGATTCATCTGTAGAGGAAGTTCTCCTTCCGCGAGCATCCCTGGGAGAACACATACTTCAGGAACAACACCCCCTTGTTCTTTTCGGACAGGCTCTCCAGCCAGGGGTCGATCTCGACCATGGCCCGGCCGATCCTGGCCTTCTCCGCTTCGTCCGTATGATCGATGTAATAATCATATTCCAGGATGGCCCGCTTGCCGAAGTCCATCGGGGTGAGGAAGCCGTAGTCGTGCTCCAGTCCCTGGCCCTCGGCGATCCGCGCGAAGCCGGAGATGATCTCATCTATGACACTCCCGTCATCAAGCGGGACATAGACCAGGAACGCGAACATGTGTTTATGCCTGGACATCCGGGCGCTCACGATCCGGAACATGTTCAGCCAGACCATGTCCGTCATCTCGGGCCGCGCGTAGAGCCCGATATAAAGACCCTTCAGGTCGTCGTCGACCGCCCCGGCGATGGTTTCCGGCGAGGGCGAAAGAGCGGTTTCGAGGAGGGGCCGGATCTCAGGCCGCGCCAGGACTTCGTAAGGGGGCCGCCCCCCTTCGAAGCCGCGGACGAGGTCGAGCCACTCCCGATCAAGCAGCTTGGGAAGGCCCAGCATGAGCGTCCGCAGGAGCCGGCTGTCGATCACCGTCCCGGCCATCTTACGGATGGAATCCCGCGCGAATTGATCTCCGACGACAAAGACGGCGTAGTTGATCCCAAGGACGTCGGGAAGCGCCTTCTTGAGCCGGGCGGCCAGGTCTTTGGAAGGGGACAGGAAGTTGGCGATGTAATGGGTGCCGAGGACCGCGACGGCCAATCCGATCCTGCGCCGTCCCAGGTCCCGGGCGAACCGCACGGCCTCCCGGAAGTCCTCGAATGGAACGAGAACCCCCTCTTCATCGTCGGTGACCGGCTGCAGCTTGACGACGGCCTCGGTGCAGATCCCGGGGGACGGCAAGACGTTCTTCTCGAAGGCAAAGACGTTCGGCGAGCTCTTGTCGTTGAGGCGGAAGAGCTTCCCGCTCCTATCCACGAATTCCATATCGATGAAGCCGTCCGCGGCCGTTCCGTAAACGTTGGACCAGGTCGAGAACGTGCCGGTGCAGACGATGTTGCCGCAGACCGTGGCGGCCGGCTCGGCGGTGTTGACCCGGAAACCGCGCCCGAAAGCCTCCTTCTGAAGCTCGAACGAGGTCACGCCCGGCTCCACCGACGCGCTCCAGTTCCCGGCGTCGATCTCGATCCGTTTCATCCGGTTCATGTCCAGGACGATACCGTCGGTGAAAACGAAGCCGAAGACGCTGCCGCCGTTGCCCCGGACGGCGAACGGGAGCCCGAGGGCGTTGGCCAGGGAGACCACCGCGGCGACCTCGTCACGGCTCCCGGGAAGGACCACGTAGCGGGGCATCCGCGGGCCGGCCAGGGGAAAAGGGTCATCGGAATAGGTCAAGAGGATGGCCGGGTCGTTCGTCGCCCAGCCCGGGCCGACGATATCCCGGAGGCGCTTCAGCGGCTCGTCCTCCGCGACGGCCGCGACCTCCTCCCCCTCCGCGATAAGCGCTTGGACGTATTCCTTGAGCTCTCTCATGACCTTCATGGGACGCATCCCGGTCACGAAGTGGCACTGCAGATCGCAGACGCCGCAGAGCGTACAGCTTCGGGCGATGTCCACGAGAGCGGGGGTGAGATGGAGCAAGCTCTCCGAAAGGGCGTGACACAGGTCCATCCTTCCCTGGGGAAAATAGCTGACATAGGGTTTCTCGACCCCCGCGGGACAGAGCCCCGTTTCCAGGTAATCGATCTTGCACATCGCGTAATGGCGGCACTGGGCGGCTATGGCTTTCGCCTCTTGGGAGATCTTCGGTTTCAATATTCCTCCTCATTTAAAGATGTTCAAAAAGACGGTGATGATCAGGGCGTTGGTGAAGTCGATGAAGAACGCCCCGACCATGGGGACGATGAGACCGCCCACGGCCGGAGCGGGGATATTGTACCTCGCCAGCGGTTTGATGAACTTGCGCAGTCCGTAGCCGGTGAACAAGACGATGCCCGAAAAAGCGACCGTGTGGACCAGGTTGAACTTGAGCACGAACGCGTCCCTAAGAATGGCCGGGGGGATTATAGCACAGGGCCCGCCGGACCCGCATCCCGCCCGAAATTGCCGATAGGACGCGAGTCGGAATTCCGGGTTTCACCTGAAGTCGGCGTCATCGCTTGAGAAGAAAAAATCCTATCGGCAATTTTAGGATCCCGGGGATGCGTGGACGGCAGGATCTGAGTTGTGATATAAGAAAGATTTCTGGCGGGCCGGCAGATCATCTGGAGGAAACGGGATGAGTCAAAAGCTGTTCAGGACAAAACCGCTCGGCGAGCTTCTGGCCGAAACAACCGAGGAAGGCCACTCCCTGAAGAAGACCCTGAGGGTCTGGGACCTCGTCGCCCTGGGGATCGGCTGCATCATCGGCGTGGGCATCTTCGTCCTGCCGGGCGTCGAGGCCGCCAAGCATGCCGGACCGGGAATCATCCTCTCCTTCGCGATCGCCGGCATCGCCTCGGCTTGCTCGGCCTTCTGCTACGCAGAACTGGCCGCTATGATCCCCGTCGCCGGGTCGGCATACACATACGGCTACGCCACCATGGGCGAGCTCCCGGCCTGGATCATCGGCTGGGACCTCCTCCTCGAGTACATGGTCGCGGCCTGCCTCGTCTCGATCGGCTGGTCGGCTTACTTTGTCAACCTCTTCAACAACCTGCTCCGTCCGTGGGGGGGCGCCCTGCCGGTGTCCGTGACGAACGCTCCCCTCGACTGGAGTGACCAACTCCACCGGTTCGTTTCGATGGGGGCCGTCGTCAACGTTCCGGCCATCGCCATCGTCGCCCTCCTCTGCGTCCTCCTCGTCCGCGGGATCAAGGAAAGCTCGCGGGTCAACCTGATCATCGTCATCATCAAGATCGTCGTCATCCTCTTTTTCATCGTCCTCGCCGTCTGGCATGTCAAACCAAGCAACTGGCAGCCGTTCATGCCCTTCGGGTTCGGGGGGGTGATGATGGCCGCCCCCATCGTCTTCATCGCTTTCATCGGCTTCGACGCCGTCTCCACGGCCGCCGAGGAGGCCGTCAATCCCCAGCGAGACATTCCCATCGGCATCATGGCCTCTCTGGCCGTGGCCACGGTGCTCTACATGTCCGTTTCGGCCATCATGACCGGCGTCGTCCCCTACCAGAAGCTCGGGGTCCCCGACCCCGTGGCCCTTGTCCTCAACGAACTCCATATGCCCTGGGCATCGATCATTGTCAGCCTCGGGGCGATCGCCGCGATCACGAGCGTTCTGCTCGTCCTCCTGGTCGGTCAGTCGCGGATCCTCTTCGCCATGTCCAGGGACGGGCTCCTGCCGCCCGTGCTCTCCAAGGTCCACAAGCGCTTCAAGACGCCTTACATGGCGACGATCTTCACGGCCCTCGTGGTCGCCGTCGGCTCGGCCCTGCTGCCCATCCGGGTCGTCGCCGAGCTCTGCGCCATCGGTACCCTCTTCGCTTATATCATCGTCTGCTGCGGGGTCATCGTTTTGCGCCTCAGCCGGAAGGACATCCGCCGGCCTTTCAAAGTCCCCCTTTTCCCCTGGCTTCCGGGCGCCGGCGCCCTCCTCTGCGCCTACCTCATGATCAACCTGCCGAAAACGGCCTGGGAACGATTCGTGATCTGGCTGGTCATTGGATTGGTGATCTTCTTCGTTTACAGCCGGAAACACAGCCGGCTGGCAAAAAAAGCCAGGTGAAGTCGGGGTCAAACCTACAATCTTAACAAAAAACGTTGAAAACTGCTTTTTGTTAAGATTGTAGGTTTGACCCCGACTTCATTGAAAAAGCTGGTGAATTCACCTATAATGACGTCGGACTTGGGTTTTTCATCGATCTCGCCGGCAAATTAACGGCACGCGACTCAGGTCAAATCACATACGTTCGTTGGAAAGGCGTTGATATCTATGAAGACAGATATCGCCAAAATGCGGAATATCGGGATCAGCGCCCATATCGATTCCGGGAAGACGACGCTGACGGAAAGGATCCTCTTCTACTGCAAGAAGATCCACAAGATCCACGAGGTCAAGGGGAAGGACGGCGTCGGCGCCACCATGGACTCGATGGACCTAGAGCGGGAACGGGGGATCACCATCACCTCCGCAACAACCAACGTCCAGTGGGGGGACCACTCCATCAACATCATCGACACGCCCGGCCACGTCGACTTCACGATCGAGGTCGAGCGCTCGCTGCGGGTGCTCGACGGCGCCGTCCTCGTCCTCTGCTCGGTCGGCGGCGTCCAATCCCAAACGATCACCGTAGACCGTCAGCTCAAACGCTACCGCGTCCCCAGGATCGCTTTCATCAACAAGCTGGACAGGACCGGCGCCAACCCCTACAAGGTCAAGGACCAGCTCGTGGAGAAGCTCGGTCACAACGCCGTTCTGATGCAGATCCCCATCGGTCTGGAAAGCGACGTCCGGGGCCTCGTGGACCTGGCGGCCATGAAAGCCTATTATTTCGACGGCCCCGACGGTGAGATCATCAGGGAGGAAGAGATCCCCTCCGGCCTTCGCGAAGAGGCTGCCGGGAAGCGGGAGGAAATGCTGGACGCGGTCTCCATGTACTCCGATGATCTCATGACGGCGGTCCTCGAGGACCGGGCCACCGAAGATCTCATCCACAAGGCCGTCCGTAAGGGCACCATCTCCCGGGAGCTGACCCCTGTCTTCATGGGGTCCGCCTACAAGAACAAAGGGATCCAACTCCTGCTGGACGGTGTGGTCCGTTACCTCCCCGACCCGTCCGAAGTCGAGAACATCGCTTTGAACCTGGAAAGCGAAGGCCGCGAGATCAAGCTCGAAGCCGATCCGTCCGCCCCGACCGTCGCCCTGGCCTTCAAGCTCGAGGACGGGGCTTACGGCCAGCTGACCTACATCCGCGTCTACCAGGGGAGGATCCAAAAGGGCGACGAGCTTTTCAACAACCGTTCCCGCCAGAGGTTCAAGGTCGGCCGTCTGGTCCGCATGCATGCCGACAGCATGGAGGACATCCGGGAGGCGGAGTGCGGCGACATCGTCGCCCTGTTCGGGGTCGAATGCGCCTCGGGCGACACCCTTGTCACCCCGGGCTTGAACCTGACCATGACCTCCATCTATGTGCCCGAGCCGGTCATATCCCTGGCTATCAACCCGGTGGACAACACCTCCGCCGACCGCATGGCAAAAGCTCTCAACCGGTTCACCAAGGAGGACCCCACGTTCCGCAGTTACGTCGACCCGGAATCCAACGAGACCATCGTCCAGGGGATGGGAGAACTGCATCTGGACGTCTACATCGAGCGCATGAAACGGGAGTACCGGGCCGAGGTCGTGACGGGCAAGCCGCAGGTCGCCTTCCGCGAGGCCATCAGCCGGAAAGTGGATTTCGACTACACCCACAAGAAGCAGACGGGAGGCGCCGGCCAATATGCCCGCGTCAAGGGCTCCATCGAGCCGATGGCCAAGGGCAATTATGAGTTCGTCAACGACGTCAAGGGCGGGCGCATCCCCAGGGAGTTCATCCCGGCCTGCGACAAGGGGTTCCAATCCGGCCTGAAGAAAGGGCAGCTCATCGGGTTCCCCGTCATCGGCATCCGGGTCACGGTCAACGACGGCCAATACCACCCCGTCGATTCCTCGGACATCGCCTTCCAAACGGCCGCCCAGGGTGCGTTCCGGCAAGCTTACGCGAAGGCCAAGCCTCAGATCCTTGAGCCCATCATGAAGGTCTCCGTCGAAGGCCCGACGGAGTTCGCAGGCCATGTCTTCGGCAGCATCAACCAGAGACGGGGAGTGATCGTGAGCTCGGTCGAGGACGGCACGTTCTCGCGCGTCGACGCCGAGGTCCCTCTCTCTGAGATGTTCGGCTACTCGACCGTGCTCCGCTCCCTGACCCAGGGGAAGGCGGAGTTCACGATGGAGTTCATGAAATACGGCAAGGTGCCGGGCCACGTGGCCGAGGTGCTCATGGCCGAGCACCAGGAAAAACGGAAGAAAGACGTTTCGAAATAAAGGGAGGAGACTCAGTCCATGGTCAAAACCGAAATCATCCAAAGGAGCCCCATCCGGAACCTCGAGAAGTCCATCCACGGCGGCCTGGGCAAGGGCAACATCGGAGTGCTGGCCTCGCGTAAGGGCGTCGGCAAGACGGCCTGCCTGGTCCACATCGCCACGGACAAGCTTCTCCAGGGGAAACCCGTTATCCACGTCTCCTACGCCAGCCGGGTGGACTACATCATCACCTGGTACGAAGAGATCCTGAAGGAGCTGTCCAAAAAGAAGGGCATGAAGGCCGCCGCCGAGTTCCATGACGACATCATCAAGAACCGGGTCATCATGAACTTCAACCAGGACGGCGCCAGGACCGAGCAGGTCCTCAGGAGCCTGGAGGCCATGATCGTCCACGGCAACTTCTCCGCGGACACGATCATCGTCGACGGCTTCGATTTCGCCCAGGGCACCCCGGAGGACATCCGGAAGTTCAAGGAGTTCGCTGCCCGCCTCGGGCTCGAGGTCTGGTTCAGCGCGACCCTGAAGGGGGATGACCCTCTCTTCGACGAGAAGGGCGTCGCGTTCATACTTGGCGATTTCATGGGCGTCATCGACGTCCTCATCTCCCTGCGCCACGAGGGCGAAATCGTCAGGCTGGACCTGGTCAAAGCCCATGATAAGCCGGCTACAGGCAAGCTTCGCCTCCTGCTCGACCCCAAGACGCTCCTCATCGCCAAGGCCGTCCGGACGAAATAGGGCCGGCCCGGGCCG
>Ga0315284_10009348_pt1 | contig 13976 bp, 11 predicted proteins | sample YL17G09_16_MG_FD_203696 | JGI IMG/M metagenome (GOLD analysis project Ga0315284, IMG submission 203696) | Sediment microbial communities from Yellowstone Lake, YNP, Wyoming, USA - YL17G09_16 | ecosystem: Environmental > Aquatic > Freshwater > Lake > Sediment | place: USA: Wyoming | collected... | reverse complement strand
CGATTGCCACAATAGTTCTGATAACCATGACTTTCTCCTCGTCATCTGCGATACGTTGCCTTGAGACGCAAGGGCTTGAGCAGGAGGTCCAGCCCATCCCGAATATCACGCACGAGAATGTCCGCCGCATGAACGGCTTCTCCGGCAGCACCTTCTGGCCCGATGACGACAATGCCCACCGCCGCCCTCTGCATGATCGGCACGTCGTTGCGTCCGTTGCCGATGGCCACGGTATGCGACGGCCCAAGCCGCCTCAACAGCCGGAGCTTATCGTGGCCGGTCTCGACGATCTCGACAGCGACGGGCAAGCCCTTGAGGGCCGAGCGAGCCTTACTAAAGGTATCGGCGGTGACTACAACGATCCGAAGTCGCTGACCGAGCTTCCTCAGTCGCGAGGCGACTCCAGGCAGCAGATTCCCGTCTCGGGCAAGGGTCCCGTTGAAATCCAGCACTGCGTGTGACGCCACAATCGGGCGTTCTCCTAGAACGGCAACCACAATGGGTATTCGTTCAGGCATAGTTCATCCTCATCGGACACCTAACTTGATCGTATAGGAATTTGCTTTTGTGGATAACTTCTGGGGCTCTGGGGGGAGTAGGGGTAAGAGGTAAAGGTGCCGTTCGTAGAGAGACCCAAGAAGTCCCAGGCGAAGCCGGGATAAGTTCAGGCCAATCAAGTTCAGAAGGAGTCGCGTGTTGGGATCGTCCTTCCGGTCGAGCACTTTCTGCGCCCATTCCCGCGCTTCAGCAAACTTGTTCTGTTTGTACAGGCACCACGCCAAGTGATTCTTGAATTCCGCCTCGAACGGATTGAGCCATACGGCCCGGCGGAACTGCGACTCGGCAATCCGGAAGGCCTCGCGGGACATCAAGTGCATGCCCAACGCATCGCGGTCGTAGCCCAAGCGCAAGTTGGGCCGCAGAGCGTTCTCTCGCCGCTCGTTCTGATCCGGCACTCTGGGTCTTTTACGAGTCATGCCCTTCAAGTCGTCTCTCGGCAGGGTGGACGAGGTCCGTTAAATTCCGCAGGCGCTTGATCAGGAGGTCTATCCGAGGGTCCAGGTACTCCGCCAGCCCCGGAGGCGGTTCTCCGTACCCTTTGAGATACCTGCTCTTGGTCCCAATGAGGACTTCCCAGAACATCGAGCATTGTCCCCAGATTTTGCGCCCGACATGCTCAGCCTCCGCCTCCAGCCCTAAGCCGTCTTTGAGCTCCTGGAGCAGATCACGCATCTGCGCGATCTCGGCAAGCAGGCTTGCCTTTTGGTCTGCCGAGAGTGCGTTTCGTTCGATGTAGAGGACGGAGCGAACCTCTCGCCCACGCGCATACTCCTCGATCTCGGAGAGCATTTGATCGAGCAACAAGAGTGCCGTGCCGATCCCCCGTCGGTGATTGTCACTGATCGGAATGGACGTCTTATTGGGCATTGCTTGACAGCCTCCTCTTGTCGGAGATCCACCGTTCGCCCGCGTTGTCCCATTCATGGCGCGATCCAAATGCTGCGAAATTGCTTCTCTCTGAACACCGACTTGGTTCCGCCCGCACTGTCGTTCTCCATCATTGTGCTGTCGTCGCTCAAAAGCTGGACCTGTTGGAGACCTTTGTCGGGGTAAATAATCACCGCTTCCGGGTTGAGACCTTTGAGAGAAATGTGATTGAGAAGCTCGGGGTTTTTGCCATCATTCGCCCAACGATACAATCGGGACTCGCCCTTTCCGTCGGGGGGACCGGCAATGATAAGGTATTCCCCCTCCCAGAAGGCCATATCGCGAATGCCCAGTCCACCCAGGTTCAGACGGACAAGCGGCCCGAATTGTGCCCGATGGCCTTGGATTACCGCATCGGGATTCAGCAGCGGCACCAGCAAGGCTCGCCCCTGCGGCACCGGATTGCGAAATCCGATGAGCAGATGTTTGTCTGGAGTCGCACAGAGCCCCTCGATGCTCAAGCCCCCCGGAGACTTGGGCGCACGGGTAGCAGCCTTTGCTAACTCGAAAGCCTCAAGCTGCTTCTCATCGACCAAATCCCCCAGCAAGTCTCTGTAAGGCTTGCCCACCGGCAGTAGGGTAACACCGCGCTCGCTGGTTGTGATGTCTGTCGCGAAGAACTGGTATCGCCCTGTCTTTTCATTCCCGCGCTTACTCCGACCGTGCGAACTGATCCAGTAGGCACGGTTGGCAATCCTCGCGGCCGCCTCAAGGTCCGTTTCGGGTGAGGCGCCAGGAACGTCCAGGAACTGAGTCAGGTCAATGGACTGCAATGCTGGACCACCGCGCTCGCGGCAATACACCCGAAGGATGCTGTCTTCGTCGCTCGCAGCGGCGAAATGCTGGGCGTCAAGAGCCATCGCCGCCGAACCGTCCACCGCGCCGTTATAAACGAGCGGCGATGACACATCGTCCGGCGATTTGCCGTACGGATCGACAATGCAAGAAAGCACCAGCATGAATGCAACAAGCAGTTTCATAGTTACTTGACCACAAGCACCGCGCAACTGGCCAGACGGACCAAGCCCTGGCAGGTGCTGCCCATCACGCGGTCGTAGAGCGCCGAGTGGCCCATGAACCCGATAACCAGCAGGTCGAAGCCCCGTTCTTTGACAAACTCCACAATGGTCTTGACCTCATGGCCGACGAGCACATGGCATTGCAACTCGACGCCCCGCTCCTTGCCCATCCGCTTGGCTCGCTGCATCGCCTGAGCGTATGTGCCATTGGCGGCCTGCTTGGATTCGACCACCTCGCCCACCGTGCCGGGATAGTGAGGCACCTCCTCGACGCTAATGGTGTGGAGCTCGGCACCGTAGCGTTTGGCCAGTTCGATGGCGTGCTCCAACGCCTTGAATGAACCTTCGGACCCATCCAGTCCGTGCAAAACCTTCCTATACTCCATTGACGTTCTCCTCTGACAGGGCGTGTTGAGGTTGGAACCATTTCTGGGCGATCAATGTTGGGACGACGGCGCTGGCGATAACGACGACCACCAGCGTCGAGTACTGGCTGGAGTCGATCAGGTTGCGGGAAAGCCCGAACATGGCCGAGATCGTACCAAAGGTCAGACCCGTTGACATCAGCAGCGTTGTGTACATCGAGATGCGGTTATCCATGCGGAAGAGTTTGGCCGTCGGGTACACTCCGAGGAACTTGGCTGCTACTTTGACCAACAGCAGAAGAAGAATGACCAAGGCGCCCTGGGCGATGGCGCTGCCTTTAATCAGGGCACCGGCCTTAAGGAAGTAGAACGGCGTGAGCAGGGCAAAGACGGCGACCCGGATGTGATAGACGGTCTCTTTGTGGTGGCGCAACTCACCGGCTACCACCAAACCCAAAATGTAGGCTGGCAGGACCGCCTCGCTGTTGGCCTTGGCCGCCAGGCCGCCCAGGACGAATAGCAGCAACAGCAACAGCTTGATCTCCGGCTCGCTGACTTGTCCTTCGTACCGGCGCAGGAACCGGCGCGTCAGCCGGGGAGCGAATGGCATGACGACCGCCGAGACTCCCAGAAACAGCACCAGCCACCAGTTGTAGTTCGCGAACATGACACCCAGTGCCAGCACCGTGCCCAAGTCGGTGACAAAGCAACAGGCCAGGATCAACTTGCCGATGTCACGCTTGTTGAGCCCCGTTTCGACCATTACAGCATAGACGACGGCGACGGAGGTCGTGGAGAGAGCTGTGCCGGCGATCATGCTGGCTGGCGCATTCCAATGGAGCAGCCAATACGCCGCCGCCATCGCGCCCAGGAAGGGCATGAGGAAGCTTACGAAGCCGATAACTATGGCTGGCTTCCAATGCTTTTTGAGTGCGTCCGGCTCAATTTCGGCCCCGGCCAGGAACGTCAGCAGAATGCTGCCGAAGCCGGCCAGAAAGCTGATCCAGGGCGTGGCTTCCAATCCGAACGGTGTTCCGGTCACCGATCCAATCCAAGGGAGAAGATTGCCCGCCGCTGCTCCCACGAGGATTTCAATCAGCGCCACTGAGATAACCGTGCGGATGGAGATCAGGCTCGCCAGCAACGCCAAGGCGATCCACAGGGCGGCGATTAGCCAAGGTGATTCCGACATGCGAATACTCCTGCCAGACCAAACCGGTAGGAGTCATCAGCCCGATGGGCGGTTGCCGGGGGACTCCATCCCCACGAAGCACGAAATCCTACGCCGAGTGTCTTCGGGCCGCAAGGGAAATCTGCCGTCGCTCGGAAGCAGAGGAGCCATGTTTCCGGTCGAGCGCTCGAACGGCACTTAACTTGGCCTGGAGAATTCGGTGTGCTGACGCATTTTGCAGGCCGAGGGCATGGGATCGCCAGCCAGCTCTAGAAACTGCGGATTGCCCTACGAACTTTGCGGAATAGCTATTGACTTTGTGGCGGGGAATTCGTATCCTCCCGTGTTTGTGTTCCCCGAACGCGGGGAATGGCACGGGCCCGTAGCGACTGCGGAGTTCGGATTGGCGGCGGATCACGGGATGTGGTGAGCCCGCAACCATCAATCCACGATAGGGTGGGGGATGGCTTCACGTGGCGCGTCCTGCAATCGTGGCAAAAGCCCATGAGCCTTTCAGTTGGGACTGAAATGCCGACATGGGTAGAGAAATAGATGAAGGAGAAGTTGAGAATGAGTCAACTGGCAGAATCAGAGGTGGAAGTCCACCGGAACAAGGGGATCGTGCGCCGCGGGTGGCAAGCGGTGCGTGATATATTCCGCACGCCGAATCGTGCAGCGGGCGTCCAGCGGATGGCGTTGGAGCGCGGCTGGGTGATCGCAAACCACAAGCTGGTTTCCTTTCACGCCGCCTTCATTTCGTCGGTGCTGAGCCTTCCGGCTAAGGAACTGACCGACTTGGCAAAAGCCGAGCACAATATCAAGGGCGTTGTGCTCACCTACATGTTCTCACCGGCACATATGGAAGTGTGGATCTCGCTGGCCGTTCTCTACCTCTCGTGGCATATTGCCATCGCCATTCACGAAATGGGGCACTTCCTCACGGCCGCGAAGCTGACGGCTTTGAACAAGGACTCGCAGGAGAAAGCCGATGCAATCCTCAAGAGCAGCGACGGCAAGTTCGGCTACTACGCCCAGATGCTCCTGCTGATTCCGTGGGGCAAGTTCTACGGCGTCAAGAAAGAGCACGGCAACTTCGTCCCCGATGCTCCGTACAACCTCGCCGTTGCGGCGTCGGCCCCCGTATGGAGCGGGTACCTGGCGACGGTTTGCCTGCCGACAGCCATCGTGCTCATCGCCATTGGCCTTTCCACCGGCGTTGACTTCTTCGTCTATGTGGGCCGGTTCTTCCTGGCCCCCGGCTGCGTCGGTCTGCTGGACCGGCTGCTGGCCGACCCCGGCAAGCTCAAGGAGTTCCGCACGCGCGAGAAGATCGCCGCTGAGCAAGCAGCCCGCGCTGCCGCGGCCGCCTCGAAGGAGAGCTGGCCGGTGCAGGTCGCTGCTGTCAAGCAGAAGCTGCTGACCACGCGTATGCAGCAGATCATCCTCAAGGACGGCAACCGCGTCGCGGCCCCGTGGCAGTTCCGAAACTGCGCCATGGGCGGTCGGCACACCGAGAAGGAATACCCCGAGAGCAACATCTCCATGCAGGAAAGCATGTTCATGCCGCTTTCCCCGAAGACCTACGAAGACGCTCAGGAAATGACCGTGAAGCTCCAGTACCGGCTCAAGGAAATCATCGAGTCGGCCCCGGGCGCCAAGGTCATGGGCGTCGGTCTTGAAGGCGGCATCGCGCCCTATGTCGATAAGGCAGAGGGCGACAAGGTGCCCGAGCAGCGGATGTGGCGCTTCATGAAGCAGGCCATTCTCGACTGCGAGTGGGTCCCCGGCGTGGACGTCGCGATTGCTCTGGACCCGGCCTGCTCCGAGCTCGAAAACGCCTACCGCGAGGAACGCGGCGAGCCGGATTCCGTCGGCATGTACCGCTTCTGGCGCGACAAGAGCAAAGTCGAGATGAGCCGCGACGATATCCTCAACCTCTTCAAGCAGGCGATGCAAGAGGGCATCCCGGTCCTGTCCATCGAGGACGGCTTCGGCGAGCGCGATCATCAGGGCTGGAAGAACCTGATGAAAGAGCTTGGCGACAAGATCTTCATCATCGGCGACGATCTGGTGACGACCAAGGACTCGAACATCGAGACCTGCGCCAAGAACGGTGAAATCAACGCCTCGCTGATCAAGGCCAACCAGATTGGAACCCTGACCGAGACCGTGCTGGCCATGCTGACCTCGCTGGCCTACGGCGCCGAGCTGGTGATCTCGCACCGCTCCAAGAGCCCGAACGACCCGTTCGAGGCGGAAATCGGCACGGCCATGAACGCCCTGGGCGTCAAGTGCGGCGGCGGCGCCAACACCGAGCGCCTCCAGAAGTACGGACGCATGATGGAGATTCTCGCCCTGGCCCGCGCCACGCAGCGCGAAACGACCGCCAACGAGCGCAAGGAAATCGAACAGAGCGTGAAGGAGCTCGTAAAGACCCTGACCGGCAAAGACGACTGCACGATCTCCCCGAAGGCCGGCGATATGGATCTCACCAGCCTTCTGATGAAGATGCTCGCGATCGAGGCGGTCAGCGGCACGGAAGAGGCGACCAACGCCGGTATCCCATCGGCGGCCGCCACGCTGTTCCTCGGACGAAGCGGCATCATCCGCTTCAAGGGCTCGACGCCTCTGGGCACGTCCGCCGGCGAGGATGAAGCGATCCACTACGTGGACAGCATCATCGAGCCGTCCGAGAGCACCAAAAAGTATCCCGACCTGTTCAAGGCCGCCGGCGACGGCACCTTCCGGTTCAAGAAGGATGTCAAGGTCGAGGCTGTCCGGGCCAAGAACGATGAGAAGCTCATGGCCCTCTGGAAGAAGTCCCGACGGTACGACGGCAAGGGTTGCATGGACGCCGTCCAGCACATCGAGACCGTGCTCGCCAAAGCCTTCGTCGGCAAGAGAGTCGGGACGCTGGGCTCGCTGCTCGATACGGACAAACAGCTCCTCGGCTTGGAGCTGGAGCAGGCGATTGCCGCCGGCCGGATCAGCAAGGACGCCTCGAAAGAGGACAAGATCCACGCCATGCAGAGAAAGGGCCTCCTCGGCATGAACGCCATCCTGTCGATGTCGCTGGCCCTGGGCCGGGCCGTCGCGGCGGCGGACGGCAGAGAGCTCTGGCAGCTTATTCGTGACATCGCCAGTGATACCATGGCCAAGTTCATCGTCGCCAACGCCAAGGGCGGCAAGAAGAGTCTGGCCGACCTCAAGAAGATGGACTTCGATGAACTCACTCGCTTGTTCAGGCAAACGGCGGCGGAGTCAATCAAGGATGGCAAGACCATCTACGAGCTGCTCCGGGCCCAGATGCCTGTTTACCCGGTGTAGTTGATTGCAGATTGATAATTGCGGATTGCGGATTGGGCCTTTGACCTCGATCCGCAATCCGCATTTCTTTTAGTCCGAGAAACATTCCAGAACGAGCCCCGCGGCGGTCGATAAGAAGTAGCACGGGCATCCTGCCCGTGGAAAAACCAACGATCGGCAGGGCAAGATAACCCTGCGACTCATGGGCAAGATGCCCATGCTACGTGGATGAATGGATTGGGCCGATGATGTAGTTGCGGATCGAGGCCGCATCCCGAATCCGCAATGCGAAATCGGCAATCCGCAATGGGTAGTTGGGCCATGCAGAGGCAAGGAATTCTCCACCTCTTCTTCTTTGTGGTTTTCTTCAGCATTGGTGCCGCGGCACTGGGCGGGGCGGTCCTGTGCGATGATTTCGTCCAGTACTGCCGCAACAAGAGCTTTCTCCAGGAAGCGGAAGCCTCCCTCAAACAACTGGAGTCGCTCAATGCCGAGTATGATGCCCTGTTGGACGAGTTGGAGAAAGACCCCGCCCTGCTCCAACGCATCGTGCCCGTGACCCTCGGGACCGAACCCAACGATCCGAACACCGTCTATCCCAAGGCCCGGGCCGGCGAGCTGGCGATTGCTCGAAAGGCCCTGGTGGCACAGGCCGAGCAGGAACCCGCCGGGCCGGAGATTCCCATCTGGCTGCAGCGATGCAGCGATCCGCCCAAGAGAATCGCCCTGTTCATCGCCGGCGCCGGCCTGGTCCTGATCGCCCTCGTCTGCTTCACCCCCGGCGCCGCAGAAGAAGAGTGAACCTTACCGATTCCTACATCGGTCGTAGTTGGGTGGCCAGGGCCACGCGGAAGATGGCGCCGGTCGGTTGGACGGAATCGATCTCGACGTATCCGCCGTGCGCTTCGGCGAAGCGTTTCACCAGCGTCAGGCCCAGACCCGTGCCTGTCGTCTGGGGCTGGCTCTGTCCCTCGGCTTTGCCCGCGGCCTTGCCTTCAAAGCGATAGAACTCCTCGAAGACTTTTCTTCTCTGGCGATGCGGGACGCCCGGGCCGCGGTCCTCGACCTCGATGATTGTGAACCCGTCTTGCCCTCGGGTGTGTACGCCGATGGTTTTGTCCGTCGCACAGGCCGCGTACTTGACGGCGTTGTCGATCAGGTTCACGACGATCTGCGTGACGGCGTCCTTGTCGAACGGGGTCTGTCCCAGCGGCTCGAAATCGGTCGTGATGACGAACCCGCGCTGCTCGGCGTACGGCCTCATCATCTCCACGACCTCGGCGACACAGTCATTGAGGTTGCCAAGCTGGAAGGCATAGCGCTTCCGGCCCTTCTGCAGTCTCGCGAAGTCGAGCACGTTCTCCACGAGCCGGCTGAGCCGCTCGCTCTCCTGCCGCATGTTCCGGTAGTACTCCCCAAGCTTGTCGGGCGATTTGATCCAATTCTTCTCCAGCATCTCGGAATACATGCGGATCGAAGTCAGCGGCGTCCTCAGCTCGTGCGAGACGGCGGAGATGAAGTCGTCCTTCTTCGTCGCCAGTCTGACCTGGGCCCGCACGTTGTGCCATAGGCTCACCAGGGCCAACGTCACAGCGGCCACGACGGTCGCGATGATCCCGAAGTAAACTCGCAGCAGTTCCCCGCTTCGCTTGGTGATCCAGGCTGGGTCGAGCTCCTTGAGGCTCAGAGCGAGGTCGCCGAAACCAAAATCGAGTATGGCCGTATAGGCAGGTTTCTCGTCACCATTCTTCTGCCCGTTCACCTTGCGGACCTGCGGCAGCTCGAAGTCCATGCCGTCGCGTATGAATCGCCGGGCCGACTCCTCGACTTCCGCGACGAGCTTGTGCTCATCCAACTGAAAGCCCTGGAGAAGATGCCTGTCCTCGATCTGCACATGCCGCAGCAGGAAGACCTGCCCGCCGAAAATGGAAGTCTGGGGGTTTGCGCCGGACACGACGAGGGGCACGAACGGCTCAATGCGGATTTGCACCATCTCGGAGAGGTCCTTCCCCTGCCGCACATCCGCCTGGATGGCGGAGGAAGTGGAGACGTCTTGCTGGCCCTGCGGCGGCGAGGCGGTTGCCGTTTGAGTCTGCTCTTGAGCCATTTCGGCCCCCTGCGCGGCTTGGCCCGGCTGGGTTGGCATAGTCGCGGCTTGTTGCGCATCTGCAAAATCGAGTCGCTGGGTTGGTCCTCCTTGTATTTCGGCACGTGGCTGCGGCGGAGGCTGCATGCTCTGGACCTGGTTCGAGTTCACAAACGCACGCTGCTGTGTGAAGACCTGCGGCGCCTGTGCCTCGTTCTTCAAACTTTCAATCGGGTATGCCTTGCTGCGAGCGCCTTTGCCCTTCACAAGGGTATCGCCGTCTAATGCCTGACTCTCCCGGAGCGAAGTCACCGGCGAACTACCTGCCTCGGCCTGCTGTGCCGTTGGCTCATCGGGCAATCGCAGTACGCCCGACCGGCGCGTGATCGATGGCAACACGTTGTCCTCGATGTTCCTCCGCTGGCGCTGCACCTCGTCCGCCATTGCGCTACCCTGGTCGATCTGGGGCGGTTTGCTCGGGGAATATGGCGTGACGATGCTGCCGTCCGCCTCGACTTGGAAGTAGCCGTAGGCGAAGTCGTTGGACAATTGGTTGCCCAGCGGGGACCGAAGCAGCGGCAACTGCTGCTGTTGCTGCTGCTGTGCCATGTTTTCGGGCACGTAGTAGTACAGGTAGTCCGTGTACTTTCGCTGCTGCTCGGCCTGGATGAACTCATCGAGCTTCCGCTTGACGTCCTGGCGAACCTGCTCGGCCACCTCGGCGAACTCGCCCAGCCGGGTGCCCTCCAGACCCTGTGCCCACTTCGCCACGGCGTGATAGCCGAGCCCCCCGAGCCCGCACACGGCGGCCACGATGACAATGCTCAATATGACGAGACGCTTGTACATGCCTGTCGGATCGTTCTCTTACGAGGAGGTAGCGTACTTGTAGCCAGCGCCGCGAACGGTCTGGATGATCTGCGGGGCGGAAACGTCCGGCTCGATCTTGGCTCGCAGCTTGGCGATATGCATGTCCACGGTCCGCGTGCCCAGGTCGGTCAGGATGTCGTGCCAGACCTCGCGGTAGAGTTCCTCGCGGTCGATCACGCGGTTCGGGTTGGCGGCGAAGTACTGAACGATCAAGGCCTCACGCTTGGTCAGGTCGATCTTGTGACCGCCGCGCTGCGCCTTGAGCGAGGCCATGTCGATGTGCAGATCGCCGAAGGCAAAGCTCTGGCCGACTCCCCGGGCCGGGTCCGTCCGCCGCAGCACCGCCCGGATGCGGGCCAGCATCTCCTCCAGCGAGAACGGCTTGGTGATATAGTCGTCGGCCCCGAGGTCGAGGCCCTGGATCCTGTCCTTCTCCTGCCCCTTGGCCGTGACCATGATGATCGGCGTCTGCACCCCGCCGCGACGCCACAGGGAGCACAACTGCTCGCCGCCGATCCCCGGCAGCATCAAGTCGAGCAGGATCAGGTCGAAGCGATTCTGCTCGACGGCCTGCTTGGCCGCAAGACCGTCGCACGCAGGCGTGACCCGGAAGCTGTGATACTCCAGGAAATCCACCAGCGCCGTCCGGATCGCCTGCTCGTCTTCGACAACCAGTATGTGAGCCTGTAATTCCATAATCATCCTGCCACACCTTAAGTATAGGCCAAAATACGACCAGACGTTTGTAAATGCCATGTAAAAAGCAGCAGGGGGCTTGGTCGCGGTGAGGACGGGAGCCGCCACGGCATACGCCTGCCTGCGTACCGACGCATTGGAGCCGAGAATCAGGCAGATTCCGGGAAGGTGTGAACCTGCCATGCCGAGCGTCCGCGGATTGACTTCGGCTCGCCGCCTTTCCTACACGACCGCACCCAACAAAATGTCGATTGCGAGCTGAAATTGCTTGCAATCGTTGCTGCGTGTGCTACACTGACGACCTCCATACGGGCACCACCCGGGCAGGTAGCTCAGTTGGTAGAGCAACGGACTGAAAATCCGTGTGTCGCTGGTTCAACTCCAGTCCTGCCCATTGTAAGTGATTTACAGTAAAGCACTTACAATGTTTCCTATCTTGCCTCGTGACATTCAAGAGGGCGCGCGCCAAAAGGAGTCCGTTGCTCAAGGTATTTCAGGCAATCGCGGGCACCGAATCCGGCGGCAAATTCACCGCTGGGGCAGCAACCTTGCGCGGCTACTTTCCGTTGGTGTCTGGCACCAAGGTCACGACTCCGCCCTCTGGGTCGCCCATCATGCCCACCCAACACGGGATGTCGAAGGCCACGTTGATCAGTGACGCAAGCTTGTGTACGACCTTTCCAAGTTCCTCGCCGACTTCAGATAGAACTACCTTTGAGGGCCTGCACGCGCTAATCATTTCGACCGTTCCGCGAATTCCAAGGTGATTCCTATGGTATCCCACGTCACTCACGCCGAGAATGCCCAAAGCCTCTTCTTTGCAGGCGGTGCTAGTGTGAACAACCAATGTGGGCCTGTACTGCGAAAAGCTGCGATAGACTTCTGCCATCACTCCAGGGACCCAGGCGGTATCACCACTAATCACCAAGTGGCAGTCATGATCGGGGTTCCGCAGAACGAAATGGAGGCCGACAGCGCTGTGGCTCTCATCTTGAGGAGTCAGCCTGTGCTGTGCCGGAATCGGCTGAAGCGAGATGGTCGGTGCTACGTCAATGAATCCGTCTCCGGGCGACCAGTCACGAATTGACGCTGAGAGTGGATTGCACGGTTTGTGGATGTACTGTGAGGAGCGGACAATATCCTCATATTTCGCGTAAGTCTTGCTGTCGAGAAACAACTGCACCTCCCTCGTTCTGTTTGGCTGGCGGTAGAGAAGGGAGAGCAGCGCGGGCAGGTCAGCATTGTGGTCATCGTGACAATGAGTCACTACAATAGCATCAATATCAGCTATTCTATGCACCTTCATGAAATTGTCAAGAAAGTCGAATCCGGGGTCTATGACGCACCCAAATTCATCGGCGATAAGGAAGTAGCCTCCTCCGAGAGGCTCGTTGCTGTCATCCGTTAGATGAGTGCTGCTTGAATAATGTTTCAGGAATTCAATTTGGCACACAAGGGGCCTGACGTTTCTCTCCGATACACTGCGCGTGTGCTGTTTGCTCTCTTGCTGTAGCACTCGTTGGTAGAGAGTATGTCCCTGGGCAGCGCCGCCGCCAAAATAGAATGACTTGACGATACCGGAGACGGCATCGCCGGTGGTGATGGCCTGAGGATTTGTCAGCAGCGCGGCAAGCTCGAGATCCAGTTCCTGGGCTGCCCGGAGCAATAGAGATGAAATGAGCTCACGTCCTTTGTTCGTGAAGCATGAATTCAGGGTTAGCAGCAAGGGTGCAAGAAGTCGGAGGACCTCCTGTCTATCGCCCAATTTGTCATACGCACATGCCAGAACTAGATCGCGAGCATCAGACTGTCGGCACTGACGCGCATCTCTGATGGCTGCGGCACTGCGATTCTCCTCAATTGCCTTGAGGGCGTCGAGTAGAGGAGTCTGCTCCTCGGAGTCACGCTCAGACGGGTCCCATAGATCGCACACCAAACACGGCCCTCCATATCAGCCCACCTGCAGCGATCACGTAACTGCCTGGTCTGCAGTGTTCCTTGCAGTGCTGCTTCGCGCGTGATTCTTGAGCCAGTGCAATGCGTTGAGCACACGTTCTTTGACCCACGCGGTATCGCCGACCTTACGGCATTGCGCGAGTTCAGTAGCAAAGCGATCTTCTACAGCCTCAGTTATGTTACCGATTGTAAGAGCTCCAGCAAGCACGAATGCAGAGAGCCTTGCCGCGCGTCGCTCCTTTTCCAAAGTGTCGTCATCGGTCTTGAAAAGCAATGTGAGAATCTCGTCTATTTCTTTTTCACTACAACGACTAAGGCACTCGCTTAGGAAAGCTGCACAGATGTTGCTGATGACAGGAAAGTCCTCGCTTGACAATGACATCCCACCGAGTATGTGGTTGATTCCAATGCTCTCTGTGTTGTCTTTGGGATTCTGCGGCATGTGCGTTCGGTTCTGCAGATTGACAGCCCAGTTGAAGAGCGGCGGCTCCTGATCGAGACACTGGACTTTCTTCCATGCGCTCCGCGATAAGAGAATCGCCTTGACGTGTGCTAGCGTGAGCGCTAGAAAATCTGGGGAATAGGGATGGTCCCGCCTATCTGGGTCGTCTTCTTCGTCTGCAGCATACTTGCCGGAGAGCAAGCGAATTGTGATAAGACCCTTTCGCACATGCGTGTGCGGATCGACAAGCAACTCCAGCGGAGGATGGAGGTCTTTGGTTTGGCGGTCGCCCACCATGGCGAGTTTCATGCGAGGCGTACCGACTTCCTCGCGTCGAATCTTCCGGAGATCTCGCAACGTATCCAGAGGTCGTTCCGGATTCCGCATGATTGCCCGTATGACGGCGGCATAGAAGGCGAGGCTCAATTTGTCGCGCAATCTGGCGAGAACTGTCTCAACACAGGTAGCTACCTGTATGTCTCTCTCAATCTGCTCTATCTTGTGTTCCAAACGACCCTCGTTCTCCAGTTGCCTTTCACGGTATTTGTTTCGCACGGACATAGCCCATTTGTGCCTT
>Ga0315284_10009347_pt1 | contig 13976 bp, 12 predicted proteins | sample YL17G09_16_MG_FD_203696 | JGI IMG/M metagenome (GOLD analysis project Ga0315284, IMG submission 203696) | Sediment microbial communities from Yellowstone Lake, YNP, Wyoming, USA - YL17G09_16 | ecosystem: Environmental > Aquatic > Freshwater > Lake > Sediment | place: USA: Wyoming | collected... | reverse complement strand
TGGAGCGGACGCGCTGGCGCGGGACGCTGGCCGGCTGCCGGGTGACGATCTGCGAACACCTGGACGGGCAGGTGAGCATCGTCTATGGACCGCACGTGGTGGGGCGCTACACGGCGGAGGGCAAACCTTTAGAAGCGGGCTTGCGGCGAAGGGGGAAGCGCCGGGCTGAGGAGCGGCCACCGGTGGGGGCGCTAACTCCAGTCGCCCTCCGGGCTCCTTCCGTTAGCGCCCCCACGGCCCGAGCATGAAACTATGGAACCGGACAGATCAGGTGCTACAAAAACCGGACATTTTAACTTGCTAACAACACTAGTTCCTCTATCTAGCGTCGGTTTTCCTGCGAACCTCCATGGCCCGGCGGCGCGACACAGGAGGAAATGGAATCCAGTAGGTCGCGAGCCACGTTTACGACAACTGTGCCACAATCCTTATAGACGGAACTTCCCGTCTCTTTTAGCTTTGGATAGCGTCACGGATTTCTAAAGGTGTCTTAACCGACATGGCAGGCAGTAGCGAACCGGTGAGCTACCTCCCTAATCAAGACGGAGTCGGTCGAGAAGATGGTCGAAGCATCCGGATCTGATAGTTTGGCAGTTAGCTTGCCTCGGATTCTCTCGTTCCACTGTGACAGCACCCGTCCTGGAAGCGGACGGCGGACAACCCGTTTAAGTTTTGAGGAGAGAAGAACTAAAGAATATCTTGGAACTCGGCGATGGCGCCCGAGAAAAACTCAATCACTCCGTGAGGCAGCGGGTCAGGACCGGGATTAGGGTACACCCATGGTATTTGCGTCAGGTCTGAGTTCCCCCGAAGGCCCCGTGGCCTTGGCAGATGGGAGCTGGCTCGTTGTGGAAGGTGGGCCGGGCCGTGGGTGCATTACCCAGATCAGCTCAGATGGCCTGACAAAGAGAATCGTTGCTCGAACGGGGGAGCCCAACGGTTTGGCAGTCGACAAGGACGGACTTATATGGGCTGCGGAACTCAAAACGCCCTCATTGCTCCGCGTGACGATAGACGGCAGGGTCGAGGTCATAGCGACCGCGTGTCATGGCGAAGCGTTCCTGTTTCCGAACGATCTGTGCTTTGGTCCGGATGGAGCGTTGTACCTAACAGACTCGGGTTTCTCCATGGGCGACTTCGCGCCCGGGGGCAAGATTCGTTCCGATTATATGAACCTCGAGATGGACGGACGTTTGTACCGCATCGACCGGAAGGACCGAAGTATCAGAAAGCTGGATTCTGGTCTCCAGTGCGCCAATGGCCTTGCATTCGGTCCGGACAATAACCTATACGTGGCCGAGACGCGGACGGGGATGATCTACCGGTATGCGTGGAGAGAGGGGGGGCAAATAGCGCGACGAGAAGAGTTCGCAAATGTGCTCGATCCCACCGCACCGCCTGGGTGGAAAGGGCCCGACGGGATGGCGTTCGGTGCGGATGGGAAGCTGTATGTCGCCGTTTTTGGCCAACATGAAATCGTCGTGTTGGCGCGTGATGGGTCCACGGACAAACGCATCAGAACGAAGGGAAAGGAGCCGACGAACCTTGCCTTCGGCCTGCCGGGTCAAAAGAGGATCTACGTCACCGAATGTGAATTCGGTCAGTTGGAGGTAATCGAGGTTGACGTGGACGGGCTACCATTGTGGCTCTAGCCCCCCACAATCTCGAGCGAGCCAGTTCAACACTGAACCATAAATATGTATCTGGCACGTCGGATGTCGTGCTCATGTACGGGGAGCGTCGTAATCATTAACGAACCGATGTCGTACTCGCGGGGGGCCTCTTGCTTAGCTGGGACGCAAATGCAAAACACCAACACCGTCTGCGAACGAGCGCGGACCTACAAATGATATCTTCGACATGGCGATGAACAAATTCATAAACAAGCCTGAAAATCTTGTGCAGGAGCTTCTGGAAGGCTATACCTTGGCCTATCCCCAGAAGGTCAAGCTTGCCGGAAGTAATTTGGTAGTTCGGGCCGTGCAAGAGGCGATGGGCAAAGTGAGCCTTGTGACCTTAGGGGGGAGCGGTCACGAACCAGGCCTCAGTGGTTTTGTCGGTCAGGGCATGCTGGACATCAGCGTTCCGGGAGAGATCTTCGCCGCCCCCAGTGCTCCCCGGTGCATCGAGGCCATTAAGATGGCGGACCGGGGAGCCGGCGTGCTGTTCATTGTGCTCAACCATCCTGGTGACGCGCTGACGGCTGGCGTCACCATGGACTTTGCCAAGAAACAGGGCCTGAATGTCAAGATGATCCTCACTCACGAAGACATCTCATCGGGGTCTCCGCAAAACGTCGAGGAGAGGAGGGGCCTGGTTGGATTCTTCCCTGTGTATAAGGTTGCGGGGGCTGCCGCAGAAGAAGGGCAATCGTTAGATGAGGTCCTGGCGATCGCAGAGCGCATGGGTCGCAACATGCGCACGTTGTCTGTGGCGGCGCGCACGGCGACACATCCCTCAACCGGCATGGAGCTTTCTCCCCTAGCCGACGATGAAATGGAAATCGGCGCGGGACAGCACGGAGAAGCGGGCGCCGGCCGCATGAAATTGAAGACTGGCGATGAAACGACTGAAATCATGTTGACGCGGTTGCTGGAGGACCTGAAGGTCAAGACGGGAGAGGATGTTCTGGTGATTGTGAACGGCAGGGGGTCGACCACGCTCATGGAGCTGTTCATTGTTTTCCGGCGGGTCAGTCAGATACTCGCCGCCAAAGGCATTCGGATCGCACGGAGCTTGGTGGGGGAATACATCACGGCGCAGGAGCAAGCGGGCTTTCAGATGTTTATTGCGAGAATGGACCGTGAGCTGCTGAGGCTCTGGGATGCGCCTTGCGATACGCCGTATTATGTCGTCCGCTAGTCAGGTCGCGGTATCCATGGACACCCAAGTTGGCGTGAAAGAGTTCGTGACGATGATGCTTGGAGCCGTCGAGGGGGTGAAGAACGGGCAAAGGTATCTCTCGGAGCTCGACGCAGCCTGCGGCGACGGTGACCACGGGACCACGATGCTGCAGGCGATGAATCATCTGGAGACAGTCCTGGCGGACGATCAGCGAAGGGATCTGAAAACCTTGGTCTACAACCTGGGCTGGACGCTGCTCAGCGTCGATGGGGGAGCGACCGGGCCGCTGTTGGGTAGCTTGTTCTTGGGCATGTCGGAAGCGCTTGGGGAGAAACAGGAACTGGATGCTGCGGGGCTGGCAGCCATGTTTGAAGCGGGTCTCAAGTCCGTCGAGAGACACACCAAGGCTAGAATCGGGGACAAGACAATGATTGATGCGCTGGCCCCGGCTGTGGCGGTCCTGCGCGACAGGGTGGAAAAGGGAAAAGGCATCCCGGAGATCCTACGCGACGCCGCTGATGCGGCGCAAAGAGGAGCCGCATCGACGAGCGGATTGATGGCTCGATTCGGGAAGGCGAAGTATTCGGCGGAATGCTCGTTGGGACATCAAGACGCTGGCGCTACTTCCATCGCGATGATCTTTCAAGGCTTTCACGACGGCTATGTTAAACTGCAACGCACTTGAGGCCTTCGCCCATATGTCAGAGCTAAGGTTCAGAGGGACCACATTCAGCAGCGTCATCCCTATGGATGGGCGGGTGTCGGCCTGAGAGGCGCGCCATAAGTCCAAGGCGTCAATGGCAACCAAGGAAGGTGATGGGAGTACGGAATCAGATTATTCATGGCGAAGATTCTCCACGGCCAACGATGCGAAAAGAGAAGAGGGTCGCTCCTGCTGGCGATCGTCCACCCGTGCGATCCTTCCTCCGTCGAGTTGGACTGGTCACGAAGCTTTTCGGCTCTGCCATCGCTGAAGAGCTATACAGAAACATCAGGTTTCACGCACGAACAGAGAGTCCCAGCCAATCGATGTTTCTAAAGATCGGCTGGCAATCAGACTTCAAGGACAAGACCTATGTTGCGACAAGCTGAAAGAGAGATAGTTTGTGTGGCCCACTTCATTGCCAAGCCTGGCAATGAAGATGAACTGCTTCGCGAATTACATAATCTAATTGCACCAACTCACATGGAAAGAGGCTGCATTAGATACGAACTCAACCGGGGCATAGACGACCCTCGGCAGATCGCGTTCATCGAGAAATTCGCTAGCCGCGAGGACTTCGATTTTCATTGTTCTACACCCTACATCAAAGGGTTTTTTGAAAGCGTCGCCCCCCGGTTGGTTGAGTCGCAGGTTGTCACTCTCTATAAGGAGATTGTTCCTTGAGCGGCGGCTGGAGGACGGAGTAAACGGCAAGGTGTCTTTCGATAATTTCCTCGGCGGCACGGCGACCCCTCGGCAGCAAAGGGGCTCACCTTTGACCGATCAACTGCGATATCCATGACTTGTCCCTATCGCGATGCAGAGCCAAGTCAAACAGGGAGTGCAGAAACAAACATGGGACAAATCCTGTCGCAGACAGCCTACCCAACCAAACGCGCGCTCAGCGTTGGCCGACGAAGAGACAAATGCATGAAAGGGACCAAGCTGTGTGATCTGGAGACGCCGGCCTTACTGGTGGACTTGACCGTTATGGAACAGAACCTGGCCACCATGGCCCAATTCTTCAGGGGCAGCCACGTTAAAATCCGCCCCCATTTCAAGAATCATCGAGTTCTAACGCTGGCCGCGCGACAGATGGAAGCGGGGGCCATTGGTATCACCTGTGCGCGTTTGTGGGAGGCGGAGGCCCTGGTTGACCACGGCATCAAGAACGTTCTAATCGCCAATGAAATCGCAGGCGAAAGCATGGTTAAACGCTTCGTCGAGCTATCCCGCGAGGCCCCGGTGATCGTCGCCGTGGACAACGCCAAAGTTGTCGCCGATCTGGCGAGGTGGGCGCGGAATAGGGGCGCGGAATCCAACGTCCTGGTGGATCTGGATCTGGGCCTGAAGCGTTCCGGGATCCGGCCAGGCGGGGCTACCCTTGCCCTCGCGAAGGCAGTTGTGGAAGAAGGATTGAAGTTCCGCGGGTTGATGGGTTACGAAGGTCACTTGCTGTCGCTTCCTTCCGGTCCCGAAAAGGAACGGTTGGTCAGAGATGCCCTGCAATCGCTGGTCGAGTCCAAGAACTTGATTGAGCGCGCCGGCATACCGGTGGAAATTGTGAGTTGTGGCGGCACCGGCGATTACTCCATAGCCGGCCGATTTCCGGACGTTACCGAAAACCAGGCAGGGTCTTTCCTGCTGATGGGCACTTGGTATGCGCCCTTCGCTCCCGATTTCAAAGTCGGCTTGAGTGTGCTTGCAACCGTGATCAGCAAGACGCCCCGAGAACGGATTGTGGTGGATGCCGGGCTTAAGGCTTTGAGCGGTGAGCGAGGCTTACCCTCCGTGAAGGCCCTCTCGGGGCTCCGCTTGGTAGCCCTGCACGCTGAGCATGCCGTGATCGAGATTGTCGAGCCTTCGGTTCCGGTGGACGTGGGCGATAAGATTGAAATCTGGGTACACTACCAAGACGGAACTGTGCATCTCCACGACCGGATGTATGGGATCAGAAACGGTGTGGTGGAAGAAGTTCTGGAGATCGAACATTAACTCCGAAGAGAGTTTGACATTGCAGCATCCACAGCTTAGCAGATGACCTCGGAAGTAATGGATGAATACGCTGTGAGCCTTGCGAGAATTCCCCCGATAGAGGTCAGAAACGATCCAATTGATGATGCGGATACCTAATGAAGCTGGCATAACAGAGCAAGAAATGAGGTCAGAAAAAGGCCTGTGTATTTGAGGAACGTTGGCCCGATTTGGGGCTTACGCTGCGCGGTAACAAACCGGTTCCGCACCTGCCGCGCCATCCAGAGTTGGGTCTCGTATTCCAGGTCTTGGGGACCGGGCTTCAAAACCCGCTCGATGTGGCGCCAGTCGTCGGCATTCAAGCACGGGCTGCGCCCTGCCCGCGGGGCCCGCTGCAGGGCTTTTTTACCTTCTCGTTCCAGCCGCCGCGCCCACCGGGAAACCGACTGGCGATGGAATCCGACCCGACGGGCAGGGTCGGCCTGGTTGACGCCATGAAACCGCAAAACACGTTTCACTCCTCATGGATTCCATGTGGGCGAGAGAGCGTCACAAGGGAATAAGGCTGCAACTTTACCTTACAATTCTTAAGAGATTTCAGTCGTTGGAGCTCGACGGGGGTGAATCATGATCTGTAGCGTCCTGACACAAGACCAAATCCATAGGATTCATGAAGTGAGTTTGAGCATTCTGGAACGGGTGGGAATTGAGGTGCCCCACCCCGAGATTTTGCGCCGCTTCGCCGATTCCAGAGCGCGGGTAGATTTTGATACGAAACGCGTTAGGATTCCAGCGGATCTCGTCGCGCGCTCGATCGAGCAAGCAGGCAAACAGTTCACGCTTTACGGTCGGGACCTTACATTGCAGGCAGCCTATGGGCAGGGTAAGCGTAATTATAACAGCGTCGCCGGGGAGGCGTCATGGCTGGACAACACCGGCGAGCAGCGGCGGTACGCCACTCTCGCGGATGTGGCCACTGCCACTCGCTTCGGCGATGCACTGAAGCACATCAACCTCGTGGGCGCAATGGCCGATCCGCATGAATTACCGGTGTCCTATCGCTGTGTGGAAGTGATGGCGGTGATGCTCAAGAATACGACGAAGCCGATTCACTTCTGGCTTTACGATCGCGCTTCGGCCAAGTACCTCGTGGACATGTCAATTGCGCTTCGGGGCGACGAGGAGCGCGCCAGGCAATTCCCGGTCTTCTATCCCTTCCTGGAGCCGATCAGCCCCCTGCGTTACCCCCTCCACGGGATCGACGTGTTGTTCGAGACCGCCCGACTGAACTTGCCTACGCCGATCGGACCGATAGTGCAAATGGGAGTTTCGGGCCCGGTCACTATGGCGGGCACGATGGCCCAGGAGAACGCGGAAATCCTGGCGGGAGTGTGCGTCACGCAATTGATCCGTCCGGGTATGCCGGTGATGTACGGCGGCATCCCTCACGCCTTCGACATGGCCACCACACAAATAATCGGGTGCGGGCCTGAGGAGGCCATTTTTGGAGTGGCGATGACTCAGATGGGTAAACACTATGGCTTCCCCGTGTATATAAACGTTGGGATCATCGATTCCAAGCGCCCTGATGCTCAGGCGGGGTTGGAGATAGGCGCAACCCTGGTGGGTGGGGCGGCGGCGGGCGCTGACATCTTTGGACACATGGGGATGTCCGGTGTCGATCAAGCCGCCTCCCTGGACATCCTGGTGCTGCAGCATGAGGCTATTTCCTACGTTGAGAGTATGCTGCGTGAGATCGAGTTCAGTGACGAAACTTTCGCGCTAGCAGAAATCGAAGCGGTGGCGAATGGAGAGAAGACCTTTCTTGATCGGGAACACACGGTCAGACACTTTCGACGTGAACTGTGGTTCCCCACTCTACTGGACCGGCAAAGCTATCAGGGTTGGATGGATGGCGGCGCCCTGAGTATGGAAGACCGCTGCCGTCAGCGTAAAGAACATATCCTCCGTACACACCAGCCGGATCCGGTCTCGCCGGAGCTGGAACAGGCCTTGGACGAAATCGTCGCAGCGGCCAAGCGCGAACTGGCGCCTATGTGAATCGCCCTGCTGCAAGTGAGGATCTGTTTGAAATCGCGAGGCGGAGGGGGCCAAAGCCGTTCGCTGTCAAGCCCCTCGGGGGTCTTAAGCACCAGCCGTCGTCCGGGTCACGGGCGTTTCCCTCACCCCAGCCACCAAGGGCAACAGCTACGTCGATAGAAGCACGACCGCGATCAAGGCGCACACCACCCCTGCGCCCTGGAGTTTCGTAATGGACTCCTGGAGTACCCAGGGAGCCAGGGACACCGTGACCAGGGGATAGAGCGCCGTAAACGGCACCACGATCGAGGCTTTGCCCCCGTGTTTCATCGCCGCCAGCAGCGCCCATGCGCCCAGGGCGTTCAGAAGCGAGCTGAGCAGGGCAAAAACCAGGCTGCGGCTCGAGTAGACGAGTAGCGATTCCTTTGGATAAAGCCACGGGTCCAGCAGGAAGAACCCTACCACTAGCCCCACGAGTGCCGTCTCTGCCGAAAGATGGTTGGTCGAGAGCTTCTGGAGAAGCCCAGCGATTCCCCAGGTTACCAGGACGACGATGGCCAGGTCGAACCAGACCGGAATATTCATAGGCTAAAAGGAGAAGAGCACGAAGGCCGCCGCGGCAAAGACCAGCCCAACAACGTGCAGCCAGGTCAGCTTCTCGCGCAGGATCAGCACGGCCAGGACCACGGTAATCAGCGGGTACATGCCCGTTGCGGCGGCAATGGCCGAGGTGTTTCCACCGGTGCGGCAGGCCGCAAAAAACGCCAGGCCTCCAATGCCACCCAGCACCCCGATCGCGACGCTGTAAAGGGTTCCCCGGAGGCTTCTCTCCAGCCTGAACCGCCTCACCCAGAGACACGCCAGCGCCACCGGCACCCACCCGAAGGGATACAGGAATTGCATCGTCCGGGCTGAAATCTCGGTAGTGCCCAGTTTCCCTAACAGGGTCCATCCGCCCATACAGAACACGGAGAGCACCGAATACCAGAACCATTTCGTTTTGAGTACAACAGGGACTTGCATGTTTTCAATCCAGTACGCCGATTCCGCTGTTCTAAAGCGCCGCGGGATGAGCGGCGATTTCACATCGCGATTCTCTAACTGCATGCTGAAAAACTCCTGAAACTGTCATCCTCAGGAGTCCGTCAGGCGACGGACGACGAAGGATCTCCGTATTTCCTTGATTCCACAAATGCCGGGATTCTTCGCGTTGCTCAGAATGACACAACCATAGGGCTTTTCAGCAAACTCCTCAAGCGCCAAAGGCGGAGGTCGGTTGCCGACAATCCAGGTCGCGAGCTCTCGAACACACTTCGACCTTTTGCGCTTACGCCAGTTGACCACCATCGATGAACAGCAACACGCCGTTGACGTAGTCGGCGTCGCGTGAGGCCAGGAAAGTGGCGGGTCCTGCGACGTCCTCCGGCGTGCCAACCCTCCCCACCGGAATCAGTTTTGCGTATTTCCTCACAAACGCAGGATCTTTCAAGACGGGCTCCGAGAACCGAGTCCGGATCGGCCCGGGGCCCAGGGCGTTGGAATTGATGCCGAAAGGGCCCAGTTCGCGCGCCAGGGTCTTGGCAAGCAGGAAGACGCCCGCCTTCGAAGCGTTATAGGGTGCGAGTTGTGCCTCTGCATCCCAGGCGTTCGTCGAAGCCATGAAAACCAATTTCCCGCGCCGGCGCTTGACCATGTGCGGCGCCACGGCGCGAGCCACAAGGAAGGCCCCTTTCAAATTCGTATCCAATATCCGGTCCCAGAGCCCTTCGTCGGTCTTTAGAAAGGGAGCAAGTTTGATCACTCCAGCGATGTGCATGACTACATCAATCTGTCGATACAAGCGAATCACTTGCGCTACCATGCCTTTAACCTGGCGGGGCTGGCGGACATCGCAATGGAAGGTCCGGACGCTCCCGCCCCAGGCTGCGATCTCCCGCGCGGTGCGCGCCATCATCGGGCGGTCAACATCGGCGATGGCCACGCGTGCGCCCTCACGCACCAGCCGAATGGCGATTGCTTTGCCGATTCCCTGCGCGCCTCCCACCACCAGTGCGACCTGATCGCTAAATCGTCCCGCAAAGAAGTCTTTCATCGGTCCTCCTGGGCCCCGCCAACCGCTAAGAAGGGCAAAGTAAATCTCCGCTCGTGGCACCTCAGTGGGGTTATCCACCTCGATGGCCAATTCCCGCTTCTCGCCGGCCACGCCACCGTGGCCACGGACCTTGATGTTAAGTCCTCGCCGCGCTTTATTAAGTATCACATCCGGGCAAACGACGCCAGTCCCCGTTCCTGCCGATCACGATCACTACAAATTCCGCACAATCGTTATAGACAGGAATCCTATTTCCGTCAGAATAATTTCTCGGTGAGTACGGTCGGCGGGGGACGGCAGCCACTGGCAGAAACGCTTTTCCATTGGCCCGGAGGGTTGAATTCTTTCTCGGCGACAGCTCAGTCAGCTCAATGGGGCGTCAAAGGCGGTCGCCTGTGGAATCCTTCGATGCCCCGGTCGCAAACCGCCTGCGAACCGAGATGTTTAGTAGTCGTTGTTACATCTAATTGTAATAAGTTTCTAACATATGCACGGATACCGTCCAGACCCATCGACGGGTGACAGACCGGGAGGAGTGAAATGGCAGGATCAAATCGACGACAGTTCTTAGGGCAATTGGCGACCGGTGTTGCCAGTGGAAACATGACAGCGGGGCTGAGCGCAGAGACGGTCAAGGAGAAAAAGGGACGGGGCGCAAAGTCTTCGCGAGGTGAAGCCCTGGGGCATGCCTCGGGCTCGCTTGCGGATCTTGGTCCTGGGGGGATCGCGACAAGGTTCTGGATCGATCCTCGCCTGGCAGCGACACCCCCGCGGCCCTGGAGAAAGGTTCACATCGAGTTCCACAATTCTCAATACATTCCGCGGATCGGCGACCGGTTCAATGCTGACGAGTTCGGGGACCGGCTGCTCGAAGCGCGCGCTACTGGTGCTTCTGTGTTCGCCAAGGATATGTTCGGGTACTCCTACTATCCGAGCGCCTACGGGCCGGTTCATCCCGCCCTGTCCTTCGACCTCCTCGGGGCGCAGGTGGCGGCGTTGCGCAAGCGGAAGATCACGGTCTTTGCTTACTATATGACGACTTGGAATGCCGAACTTGCCGAACGGCGTCCGGAATGGCTGGTGTTCAATCGCGACCGGACGAGCCGCCTTCCGAAGTTCGATGAGACCTTCGGGTGCTCCGAGGCGAAAGGATCGTGCGTCACCTCGTCGTTGTGTCTTGCCCACGAAGATTTCGTGAAAGGGGAACTTGCTCACATCAAGGAGCTTGTCTCCCGTTATGAGCTCGACGGCGTGTGGATCGACGGGGCGGGCCCTCCGGAGTGCTATTGCTACGAATGCCTGCGGCAGTTGCACGACAAGGGCCTCGACCCGCTCGATAAACGTGTGCAGTGCGATCACAAGGTGGCACTTCACGACGCCTTCCTTGAGCGCATCTACCAAACGGTGAAGGAAACGCGCCCCGGTTGTGAGGTGGACCCCCAATGTGAAGGCTCGTACGGTCTTGGCGAGCGTGCCTCGTTTATGGATTACACCGACCTCGAGGCGCTCTTCACGAATATGACTTGGTATGGCTACTTTTATTTCCCCACGGTGGTTCGCTACGCACGGACTTTCGGGCTGCCGACGTATGGCTTGACGACCCGCTTCAAGGATTTCTGGGGGGACTTTGGTGGTCTGAAGCTGCCGACGCAACTTCACACAGAATTCGCCACCATTGTGGCGAACGGCGCGCGATGCGATGTCGGCGACCAGATGCCTCCGAGCGGCCGGCTTGATCCGGCCGTGTACCATGTCATCGGACAGGCCTACCGGCACATCGAGCAGCTTGAGCCCTACCTGGACCAGGCGGTGCCAGTGACCGAGGCGGCGCTCCTGACGAGTGGGCTGCCGCTTGAGTCCCCATGCACGGAAATAAACTTTGGTTGGGTCAAGCTGCTGACCGAGTCGCGCGTGCAGTTCGACATCGTCGAGCCAATGGCTGAGTGGGAACACTACGCGATGCTCGTATTGCCGGATGAACTGGCAGTGGACGAGCAAACGGCTTCGCGCCTGAACGCGTTTGTCGCTGGCGGCGGGGCGGTGGTTGTGACGCACAATGCCGGCTTGCTGGCCGGAACGGACAACACCTGGCTGGAACGGTACGGTCTACATTATGCAGGGATGTCGCCGTTCAAGCCTGCGTACTTTGTGCCGCAAGTCAGCCTGACCGGGGAGATCCCAACTTACGAATATGCTTTGTACGAGGGCGCTTCCCAATGGCGCGCGGAACCACCGGCAACGGCCCTGGCTCTGCTCGGTGAACCACTCTTCCAACGCAGTCCACAGCATTACACCAGCCACGCGCAAACGCCGTTCGACCACACCACCTCTTATGCCGCCCTGGTGCGTAGCGGGCGAGTGGCCCTGTTCGCTTTCCCGCTGGGGCAGAGCTACTACAACCAAGGATACTGGATCTACCGCCAGGCGTTTCAGAAGGTACTTAGGGAACTGCTTCCCGCACCCCTCATCCAGAGCGATGCGTCCCTGAGCACCGAACTCACGTTGACTCACCAGGCGGCGCGGTCAGACATTGGGCGAAAAACGCGTTACCTGGTTCACATCGTGAACTTTTCACCGGTGCGGCATACGCCGCGGCACCCCGATTTCTATGAGGACCCCATACCACTTACAAACGTGACAATACGCCTCAATCTGTCTCTCGAGGTCTCCGTGGCAAGAGCGGTTGTCGCCGGAGTGGATTTGCCAGTGCGCCGCGCGGCGGGGGGCGGTGTGGAGGTTCTCGTGTCCCGGGTGCCCGTTCATGAGGTGGTGAGCTTTGAATTCTCCTGAGAGGGGTTCGGTGCGCCCCGTCGCTTTCCCTCGCATATGGATTGAAACTCAGACGTCCTCGTTCAGGTCGCGTCTACTACTTTATTCAGAAAGGGGAGAGCGTGATGAGCGACCCGGGATTCAACCGTAAGTCGACGCAGGTGATCAGCAGCAGGTTGGACATGGACTCACGTTTCGGCATCACCAACGGGATGGAACACCCTGGACGCCGTCGTAAGCTTCAACGTGTGAAGCGGAGTGTGCGAAATCGTCGCGGAAGACACCTTTTGGATTCCCATGCTGGGCTTTTGAAGTGGGCTGATCCCGCAGGCGCATGGGACGACGGCGTAACCCAGGCGAGTGCCAATACTCAATCATTTCCGTACATGGTGATGAGTTTCTTATATTTCGTGAACGCCCGGCCGGTGCTTTTGGCAACTTCTTTTGGCCCATTTCGGCGGTTTAATTTGGCCCACCTTGGGACGTTGTGGGTTCGGTGAGGCTTTTTAGTCTGCCTCGCCGCCGCCGCGGTGGGAATGTGGGAATCCCGCTGCTTTTGCGGGATTCCCAAGCACGGTGGGAAGGTTGGGAAACCTGCTTTTGGTTTTCCACCCTTTCCACGGCCCGTCATTTCCATAGCTAACTGCTTTTGCTTTCCGCCGTTTTCGCCGACCGATTCCGCTGCTCGGCCGTCCGCCGGAACCGATACGATTCCGTGCCGGTCTCCAGAATGTGGGCCCGATCCGTGATGCGGTCCAGCAGGGCCTTACAGAGCCGCGCATTCGGAATCACCTGCGTCCACTCGGAAAACGGCAGGTTGGTAGTCATGATCACCGCCGCCTTCTCGGCCCGCTCCGCGATCACCTGGAACAGGAACTCCGCCCCAACTTCAGCCAGCGGCACGTACCCCACCTCGTCAATGGCGATCAGTTCGTAGCGGGACCACCGCGCCAGTACTCGACGGAGCTGCAGTTGCCCGACTGGTCAGCCATCTTTTGAGCAGCTTCGCTTGCTGAAACAATGCTTGATCTGTTGTATCTCATATCGCCTTCCGGAAATCAAAGATTTCGAGTGGTAACGGGGCCGGAGCGCCCTTGGGCTGGTCAGCTAGTGCTTAGTTGCATTAGCAGGTTGCTGAAAAAGTGTTCCGCGGTGTCATTCTGAGCGAAGCGAAGAATCTCGCCATCAAGCGAATCAATGACTTGCGAGATCCTTCGTCGCCTTCGGCTCCTCAGGATGACACCCACTGGGCCTTTTTCAGCAACCTGTTAGTGCATTAAAGTATATAAAATGGGGCCATGTGTCGACATGCCCCTGTGCTCCACTGCTCCGACGAGGTACGGAACGAACTGATCGCCCTCAGCAAGAGCCGCACCGCCGAGGTACGCCGGGTCGAGCGGGCGCGGATTATTTTGGCCTGCTTACAACGGATGTTCACCTCTGACCTTTTGCGATAACTTCTGAGCCGTGATGGGATTAAGGGTGTTTTTGGCCTCAAAAGTGTAGACACGCATATTGCGGCTATGGTCTGCATTATTAGCTTGCATTATCGAT
>Ga0315284_10009346_pt1 | contig 13976 bp, 17 predicted proteins | sample YL17G09_16_MG_FD_203696 | JGI IMG/M metagenome (GOLD analysis project Ga0315284, IMG submission 203696) | Sediment microbial communities from Yellowstone Lake, YNP, Wyoming, USA - YL17G09_16 | ecosystem: Environmental > Aquatic > Freshwater > Lake > Sediment | place: USA: Wyoming | collected... | reverse complement strand
ATGTCCTCTGTGGCTACGCTCAGGTAGGTATAGGCTTCGATGCCTGGCGACACGAACTGGGGGGAGCCATGCCGCCGGATGCCCCTGACGGGGGTATGCCGGAACCGGATGTGCTCCTCGGGTGCAGCATGGGCTGTGACCCCCGCTGGAAATGGTATCAAGCACTGGGACGCTATAAGGATACCCCTATCTACAACATGGAAGTCCTCATGCCGCCCAGCGATGCCGATTTCGACGCGATCAGGGATTACTACGTTCGCTACATGGCTGAGGAACTCAGAGGGCTTATCGCATTCCTGGAAAAACAAACGGGCAAGAAGATGGACTACGACCGCCTGACGGCGATTGTGAAGCAGGTGGAGGAAACAAGACAGTGGTGGCGCAAGGCCTATGACCTGCGAAAGGCCCTCCCCTGCCCGATGTCGACCCAGGACCATTTTGTAATATTCGTGCCCCATCACATGCTGCTCACCGACCCCATGACCCTGGACTTCTACAAAGGCCTTTACCAGGAGCTCAAGGAGAGAGTGGATAACAAGATAGGTGTTATCGATGACGAGAAATATCGCCTGCTCTGGGGCGTGGGGATACCGCCCTGGCACAGCATGTATATACTCGATTATTTCCAGACCTTCGGTGCGGTCTTCGCTGCTGAGACGGCATACATGATACCCGAGCACTTTGAGATGCCATCCGATATCACCGATCCCGTGGAGCTAATCGCACTGCGTGCCTTTGAACGAAACAGCGCGGTGCAGCGGCGCGGCAAGGAAGCCGGCGGCATCCCACCCCTGGCCCAGATGCACCTGGAACGGATAAGGGATTTCACTATCGACGGTGTTGTTATGCATGTCACGCGCTCCTGCCGAGCAGCTACTATGGGTCAGATTTTCACCAAAAATGTGATTCGTGATTACTACCCTCGATTGCCCGTGATGTTCATGGAAAGCGACATTGTTGATGTCGAAACCTACTCGGAAGCCGAGACCAAAAACCAGATAGATACCTTCATGGAAATGGTAGACACCTACAAGAAATCACATCGATAGCAGAGGAGGCACAGATGCCTAAGAAGCCACTTCAAGGTATCCGGGTACTGGACTGGACAGCCTGGCAGGCGGGACCCATCGCTACCTCACTGATGGCAGACATGGGCGCTGAGGTAATCAAGATAGAGCCACCGCAGGGCGAGCCCGGCCGGGGTATGCTCAAGATGTACGGCGCAGATTTGCCTCTGAACTTCTATTATCAGAACCAGAATCGAGGCAAGAAAGGTATTGTGCTGAACCTGGCGACGAAGAAGGGCAAAGAGGTCCTTTATGAGCTGGTGAAGAAATCCGATGTCTTCGTAACCAACTTCCGCGAAAGTGTGACCAAGAGATTAAAGGTGGACTATAACACCTTGAAAAAATACAACCCCAAGCTTATCTATGCCCTCAATTCCAGCTACGGGCCAAAGGGACCGGATGCCGATAGAATGGGAGCCGACTTCTCTGCGCAGGCAAGGGGCGGTTTGTTGAGCATTACCCAGTCTGAAGACGATGTGCCGACTTTCATTGGAGCCGGTTTTGCCGACGAGGTCGGTGGCTTGTTAACAGCCTACGGAGTATTGCTGGCGCTCCTCGCGCGTGAGCGATTTGGCATAGGCCAAAGAGTTGATGCTTCGTTGCTGGCAGGCCAGATTGAAATGGGACGCCTTCAGTTTCAAATGTACTTTATGATGGGCATCCTTCCCCCAACTTCAGTAATGAAAGCTATCAGAAACCCGCTCTATTTTGTATACCAGGACTGCGATGGTAAATGGTTTGTTATCGCTGCACTGCAGGCAGACAGGTTCTGGGCTGACTTTTGCAGGGTGTTCTGCATCGAAGAGCTGGAGAAAGACCCCAAATTCTGCAACCAGATATGCAGGGGGCAGAATTTCGATGAGCTTAAGCCCAAACTGTTTGAGATCGCTCGTTCTAAGCCCAGAAGCGAATGGCTGAAGAAGTTAGACGAGGCTGGAATCCCTGCAGCACCGGTTAACGATTATGCCGATGTAGCCGAAGATCCTCAGGTGATAGCTAACGACTATGTTGTGGAAATAGATGACCCCATTCATGGCAAGGTCAAAGTGCCGGGCGTCCCTGTGAAGTTAAGCAAGACACCAGGCAAGGTAGAGAGACTTGCCCCGGAGTTGGGACAACACACAGAAGAGGTGTTAATGGAAGTTCTGGGGTATACCTGGGACGACCTGGCTAAATTGAGAGAAGCAGGAGTTTACTAATGACAAAAAGGATTCTTGCTGAGGGCAACGAGGCTGTAGGTTGGGGGGCGTTAAGTGCCGGATGTCAATGCTTTTTCGGCTACCCCATAACGCCACAAAACGAGATCATGGAGTTACTTGCCCGGGAGCTGCCCCAAAGGGGCGGGGTTTTCGTCCAGTCACAATGCGAGACTGGCGCAATAAACATGCTCTACGGGGCCGCTACCGCCGGTGTCAGGGCCATGACTTCCACCGCCAGCCCGGGCTGGGCGCTGATGCAGGAGGGCATGTCCGATATGGCCTCCGCCAACCTCCCCGGTGTGGTGGTGGTAGTGCAGAGAATCGGGCCCGGTGTTCAAAGGGTAGAACACGCCCAGATGGACTACAACAGCGTCACCAAAGGTGGAGTCGGCGGCTATAAAAACATCGTTCTAGCTCCAGCCTCTGTCCAGGAGACCCATGACCTGATGCAGTTGGCTTTCTACCTGGCCGATAAGTACCGCCACCCGGTGGTGGTGCTAACCGAAGGAATCCTGGGGCACGTGATAGAACCTCTGGAGGTCAAGACCTTAGACTTCGGCCCGCTTCCGGAAAAGGACTGGGCAGTGGCAGGTCGCGGCACCCACAAAGACGGGAAATATCGTGAGATTGGTCCCAGCTATCATCCACTGTATGATGGTACTTATCTGAATTACCTAAACGCACTCAGGGAAAAATATCGGGCGATGGAGTCTGAGCTGAGATATGAAGAATACAAAGTGCAGGGAGCCAAGGCCATCCTTGTAGCTTATGGATACTGCGCCCGAGTCGCGAAGGAAGCAGTGGATATGGCCCGGGCTGAGGGACTCAAGGCAGGACTTTTGCGTCCGATAACGCTCTGGCCATTCCCATATCAGCCGATCCGTGACAAAGCGGCTAAGGGCTGTAAGTTCATTGCGGTAGAAGACAGCCTGGGGCAGATGGTCGATGATGTCAAGATGGCTGTCGAAGGTAAGTCCGAGGTACACCTGGCAGACGTAACCTTTCGTCATATGCCTTCCGAGGAGGGAATGATCCTTCCAGGCAGGTTATTGCAGGAGATAAGGAGACTGCTGTGAGCAAGGAGACAAAGAATATAGCCAAGGAAGTAGTTGTTGAAAAGCCGTTGCTGTTACGGGGCGAAGCATGGATGGATATTATATGGGATCTCTTCTGCCCGGGTTGCCAGATACCGCTTGTGGGTCGCCTCGTCGCTGAATCACTGGAGGAATTAGGCATCGGGGATAAAGCTATTATGGTAGGCTGTGTTGGCTGTACAGGCATTTTGATAGCGGGGCTTACCCTCGATAGAGTGGGCCCTGCCCACGGCCGGGGGCCCGATGTAGCTACCGCACTCAAGCGCATTCACCCGGACACTGTTGTTTTCACCGTGCAGGGTGACGGAGACTGTATCGCTATCGGAGCCGGCCCCTTGATCGGGGCGTTAACCCGCGCCGAGAAGATTACCGTAATCATGGTTAACAACACCAACTATGGCACCACCGGTGGCCAACTGGCCCCTACAACCCTCATAGGGCAGGTAACCAGTACTACCCCAAAGGGAAGAAGCCCCAGCGCGGAGGGCTATCCAGTGCACACCGCCGAGATGGTAGCTACATTCAAGGGGACTGCCTACAGTGCCCGGGGCTCGCTGCACACACCAGCCGATTACCAGCGAACAAAAAAATATATCAAGACTGCCTTCCAGAGGCAAATAGAAGGGGTAGGGTTTAGCTTTGTTGAAGTCATCACCGCCTGTCCCGTTAATTGGCATATGACTCCGGTGCAAGCCCTGGACTGGATAGGGGAAAAGGTAGTCGCTGAATTCCCTGTCGGCGAGTTCAAAAACGTTGCTCGTATTGAATAGACACAAAAGCGGGAGAAGAAGGATGAAACAGACCAAGAATTCGAGAGGCGAATTGATTATAGCCGGACTTGGCGGCATGGGCGTTCTCTCAGCCGGTCAAGTTTTATTGGAGGCAGCCTTCAAGCAGTTCAAGTATGTAGCTTATACCCCTACCTACGGTTTTGCCAAGCGCGGCGGACTTTGCCAGTGCACTATTATCTTCTCAGACAAAGAGATCACTTCTCCACTGGTGGAGCAGGCACAGACAGTGATGTTCCTAGATAGCTCCCAGTTCGGGACTTTTGAGCCCAGAGTACGCCCCGGGGGGATTATCATTGCAGAGAAGGCCAGCATGTATGCTGAGAGGGATAGGAAAGACTACAAGCTGTATGAACTGCCCGGACTGGAGATCGCTGTAAGCATGGGTTCGAGCCAGGTCAATAATTTCATCATGCTGGGGGCTTATATCGCAATTACCGGGGCGGTCTCCCCGGCACTTATCGAGGCCGAACTCGATAGGAGATATGGAAAAGACAAGAAGGTATACGAGAGAAATCTTAATGCCTTCAAGCGGGGGCTAGAGCTGGGAAAGAGCGCTAAATAGCAGCGTTGTTTAATCGGAGAAGTACAGAGGGGCGTTGAAATGATAGGAGCCGAGGTTGTCTGCAGCATTCTGAAGAGCGAGGGTGTGAAGTATGTCTTCGGCGTACCTGGCAACAGCGAGGTGCCCATTTTAGATGCCCTGGCGCAAACCCGAGGGATAAAGTACATCAGCGCGGTCCACGAGTCCGTCTCTATGGCCATGGCGGACGGCTATGCCCGAGCCTCGGGAAATGTAGGGGTAGTGCTGGTGCATACCACACCAGGAACTGCCAACATCATGGGCAACCTGAGCAATGCCTATGATGCCGGCACGCCTCTCGTGGTTATTGCAGGGCAGCAGGACTCGCGCCTCCAGTGGTGCGACTCTCTGTTGGACTCCGACATTCTGCCCATGGTGAGCCAGCATACCAAAGACCGCTGGCGGGTAGGCCGCGCCGAGGACATAGCCATAGCGATGAACCGAGCGTTCAAAGAGGCCTCCACTCCGCCAACAGGGCCAGTATTTCTGGTAATCCCCCGGGACCTGCAGGCTCAGACCTTGACCCTTAAATATTCCCCAACTCCACGCCGCCAGGTGCCCATGTCCATCAGACCAGACAGGGAGTATTTGAAAAAAGCAGCGCAGCTACTGGTCAGTGCGAAACAACCGGCCATAATGGCTGGTTCCCAGGTGCCCAGCGCTGATGCCATTCCCGAGCTTACCGAATTGGCAGAAATACTTGGCGCCCCGGTATTTACCACCGGGCTAGTCCCCTCGTTTATTTTCCCTACAAACCACCCGCTCTATTATGGCAGAGTACCTCCGATAGGGTTCGGCCTGCCTGGACTGGACAGCCCTGCAGACGTGCTCGTGGCAGTGGGCAGCAAGCTATTTAAGCAGCTATTTCATATCGAGGGGCCGATAATACCACCCAGCACCAAATTGATTCACATAGACCACGACCCCAAAGCACTGGCCAGGGAGTGTCCGGCGGAGGTAGCATTGGTAGGCAGCCCGAAGGCCGTCCTTGGCGAACTAGCTTCAGAGGTTAAGCGGCTTATGTCGCCCAGGCAGCACCAGAAGAGCCGTCAAAGATTCAAAAAGCTGCAAAGGGGCCATGAGCAAGCTAAAGCAGCCTGTGAAGCAGACTTCAAGAAAGAATGGAATGACGTGCCTCTTCGGCCGTCGCGTGCCATCAAGGAGATCGCGAACGCCCTGCCCCCGGACAGCGTAGTAGTAGATGAGGCTGTGATGCTTACCAGCTACGTGGCAAGCATTATGGAGTTCACCGTACCGGGGAGCTACTTCTGCTCTATCACCGCTCTGGGATGGGGCTTGCCCGCCTCACTTGGGGTAGGACTGGCGAACTCTCGAAAGCCCGTGGTGGCACTGGTGGGAGATGGCTCTGCACTGTTCGGCATTCAGGCTCTGTGGTCAGCCGCCAAATACAATATACCTGTAATCATGGTAGTGCTCAACAACCGGGGCTATGCCGCCGTTAAGTGGGGCCTCGCCTCGTATCCCGATAGGAAATCAGGAGAAGGGGCTGACCTGGGCTACGACCTGGGCAATGTCGATTTCCCTAAGCTGGCCCAGGCCTTCAATGTCAGCAGCCAACGCATCGAGAAGCCGGACGAGATTGGGCCTTCTTTGAGAAGAGCTATCAGAGCCAGGAAGCCAGTCCTGCTCGACATTATGGTCGACCCCAGCGACGTAGGCTACGGCATGCCCCGACTATCCTGATCGTAGAAGATTGTAAGAGGTGCAGTCCTTCCGAGGAAGGACTGCCGGGGGTTTGGGGGTGTCCCCCAATTCTTAAAGTCCCCCAAGACTGGGGGACACAGGGGGTTGAAGAACTTAGGCTGAAGGGAGGAGCGATGTCCTTTAAAGCGGTTGACATCCTGGGAATCTCCATGCTGCAGGACTACGCAAAGATGTTCAAAGATGCCGGGGTAGACGTTGAACTTGTGGTGAATCCCTGCCCTCTGGGAGCCACCGAGGCCGAAATCATTGCCGCGGCGAAAGACGCTGATGCCGTAATTACGCAGGCTTCCTACCAGTCGTTCACCAGAAAAGTGCTGACCAACCTGAAGAAGTGCAAGTTGATTACGAGCATTGGCATCGGCTATGAAAACCTGGACGTGAATGCAGCCACTGAGTTGGGCATTATGGCTGCCAACGTACCCGATGCTAACATAGAAGATGTATCAGACCATACTATGGGACTTATACTGGCGTGCACCAGAAGGATTGTGCATTTGAATAACGTGGTTAAAAAAGGGGGCTGGACATCGGTGGCCTCTCCCCAAATAATCGGGGAGGTATGGCCCCATCTATCGAGGCTGAGAGGTCAAACCCTGGGGCTCATCGCCTTTGGAAGAATCCCTCGAGCTTTGGTGCCCAAGGCGAGGGGCTTCGGGCTGAGGATTATAGTCTGTGACCCCTACTTATCCCCGGACATAATTCGAAAGTTCGATGTAGAACACGTAGACCTGGACCAGTTGCTCACAGAGTCGGACATCGTTTCTATACATACCCCGCTGACCCCTGAAACGAAACATATTCTGGGACTCAAGCAATTGAAGAAGATGAAACCCACGGCCTGCCTCATCAACACAGCTCGCGGCGGCGTGGTAGACCCTAAAGCGCTGTATACAGCCTTGACCAAGGGATACATTGCTGCGGCAGCCTTCGATGTCACCGAACCGGAGCCTATCCCCGCCGACAGCCCTCTATTGAAGCTTGATAACTTCATAGTAACAGCCCACTCCGCAGGTCTGTCGCCACAAGCCCTCACTGAAATGCAGCTCCGTCCCGGAGATGAAATCATCAGGGTAGCCAGAGGGAAGTGGCCCTTTGGGCTGGTCAACCCCGAGGTCAAGACTAAGTACATCAAAAAATGGGGGAAGGCTCTCAAATAACCGCCTAGGGGGAAACATGGCTAAAGGTGAAATAGTAATCAACGAAACGATTTGCAAAGGATGCGGCTACTGCGCCAAATTCTGCTCCCGAGGGGGCATCGTGATGTCCAGAGATAAGTTCACCCCCAAGGGTTATCTTCTTCCTGCCTTCGCCAATCCCGAGAAGTGCAATGGCTGTGGTATTTGCGGCTGGATGTGCCCCCGCTTCGCCATCGAGGTCTATAAATATAAAGAGGCAGCGCCCAAGAATTAGTATTTAATTCTTACTGCAAAGAGTGAACATGTAGGGGCGTTCAATTGAACGCCCCTACTACTGGAGTTGGTATCCTCTCTCGATATACCTCTCAGTAGCTCAGCGCACTTACGGAGGGTTCAAACATGAAAAGTGTGGAGTTGACCGTCACAATTAGAGCGCCCAGGGACATAGTGCTCAGGGAGATCTCGGAATATACCCATCCTCCATTGCTTCACAAGCGCGTCATAAAGTCAGTCCAGGTGCTTGAAGATGCTAACAACGTCAGTGTCGCGCTATGGCGACTTAAGGTGCTCGGATTCACGCGCACGGCGAAGCAAAGGCAGACTATAATTCCACCTGATCGCATGACGAACGAGACGATTGAGGGATTTGCCAGGGGCACTCTGGAAAGCACCTTTCTCTATGAGACAAACGATGGTACCAAAATAGTAGACAGGGTGGAGGTGCAAGTGCCCTCCTGGGGTAAGCTGCTTGAGATACCGGTAGCCTGGTATACGAAACGCATAACTTTGGGGATACTCATGGACCATAAAAAGGACTTAGAGTCTAAATATAAAGGCGGGCTTAAATGAAAAAACGCAGTACTGTACCGTCGAAGAACTCCGGGAAGTCAAACGTAGAGGAGAAACTGGGAACCAAGGTTGGCAAAGGCAAGGTTGACTCGGAGGTCCTTAAGCTTTACGTGGAGACAGTCGGCCCAGCCGTTCTTCCGAACTTGGTTCGGGGCATCATGAAAGGCGTCTTCGCGCTCGATGAGGAAGCCCGGAATACAGTACTTGAGGAGATGGGCAAGGCTTGCTACGAGGGGTTCAAGGAGTTCGTGGGGACACCTCCTACCGGCATGGATATTGAGAGCGCATGCGAATGGTTGGCTAGAACAGTGCCTCACAACAGACGTTTCCAGAAAGCAGGAGATACCCTTTATTGGGAAGCGGATGTAAAAGACACCTATGGGGGATGCATGTGTATTCTGGTTCGTCTTGGCATCATCGAACCAAGCCCCGAACTATGCATCTGCTCAACCAACTATAACAAGCGTGCGCTTGAGGAGATGACTGGCAAAACTGTGGAGGGAGAGCTGGTGGAGAGTGTGAATAGTGGCGCCCGGAATTGCGTGTATAGATACCACTTTAAGCCGACTAACTATAACTCCAATTTAAAAAGCAGATAGATATAATTTCCCACTTTGGTTGATGAAACTTTCTATCTCGACTCCGCGGTGTCTTGAGTAAAGGACGTTGGGCATCGTGATGTCCAGAGATAAGTTCACACCCAAGGGTTATGTTCTTCCTGCCTTCGCCAATCCCGAGAAGTGCAATGGCTGTAGTATTTGCGGCTGGATGTGCCCCCGCTTCGCCATCGAGGTCTACAAGTACAAAGAGGAAACGCCAAAATCGCCGAGGGCATAGCGGATGCCCTCTAGCCTCTACGAGAACTGAATATGACAATTCCAGCAGAAAACCTGGCAATCCGAGGTTGAGTCTTTATGTAGACCGCTTACGCTATCGGCTTCCCATTTGCCACGACCCTCTCTGCCCCTGTTTTCCCAAACCAATTTTCTATAGCATCTGCCAGTGTGGTCGTGCTTTCTTTCACACTCACACCTTCCACCAGCCCTTTCCCAAGCTCCTTTAACTACATCTGCAGAGAACCCCATATACTACTCCTAACCGCTGCTGAGCAGGCGACAATGAGATTCTAATGATTAGACTGACTCCCTCTTGCCAGTCACCACCTTCTGGCCGTGCCATAACTCCACATAAGCAGGAAACTGTTTCTTGGCTCCGCACTTCTTGCAAGCACCCAAATTTTTGCCATCAATCACCCAGTGATGAGCATTTCCGCTACATTCATCTTGATGAAGCGTTCCCTCCTTTGTATCCATCATTCCCCCCCCCACGAAAAATATCACTTGCTCTGTCCTACTACTAAACACGATGCGTAGCTGTGCACAAAGCAATTTATAGTGTGTTTTCACTTAGTTTATGCCAGCATTTTGTCCTTTGCGTCCTATCCTCTTCGCTATCGCTGCCGTTGTCTCTGTTACAAGGGTTATTGGGTACAGCCCGGCCGCAATCGGGAACGTGAAGGGATCCTGTGACATCCGGCGCCACGTCTCAAGGTACTTTAAGTTCGCATTTGTGAAGTTCCTCCTGACGTTAAGCTTCTTGCGTTTCCTTGGGATATGGATGTGGTCTGCCTCTCTCATGACAATCCTCCATTTATTGTTGTCCATGTCACTGGTATCACCATTGCTTTGCCCTCGGTTATCAGCGAGTGCCTAACCAGAGGTTGTCCAGGTCCTCTTAAAGATATTATAGTCAGTATAGTCGAGGTTATATGTCGTCAAGGCGACAGCAAGCTCATTATCCTTGGGGTATAGTTGCAATCAGCCACAAGGAGAAATGAACACGAGGAGCAAGAGAAATAATGGCCTACGAGAAGCTGCCCAAGATAGTCCGCTATGACTGTGTTAATCTTCATCATCTAGTAGTTGCGTGTCCCAAATGTGATACTGGGGTCGTGGTCGCCACTTGCCCGGAGAACTACAATGGTATCACCGAGAGCCTCTGTAACGACTGCTTTGCGGCCATTGCCTTCTATGTCGTAATAAAAGAGCGCAAAGCTTGGCTTCTATCAGAGCCTTTGGAGGTGGTGAACGCTCGTCAAAGAAAGGCAAGCCGCTCTACGAAAGAGAAGGCTCCCGATCAACAAGCCTCATCTTGAGGACATCTTCGACTACTATCAGCCCAGGCTCTCTTATTGAGCAAATTGTGTAGCTCGCGCAACACACTCAATTAGTTGGTCAGGCAAGTGGTGGAGTTATGAAGGATCAATTCACTGAACCCCGTGCAATCTCCTCTAGCCCATGCCGGTCAATGATCTGAATGTGCTTGGGTCCCTTCTGTATAAGCCCTCGCTTTCGCATGAGACCCAAGGTCTCCGTCACCGTCTGGCGTACTGCCCCAATCGTGTCACCGATCTCTTCGTGGGTGATATCGGCTAATTCCGCTGAAGCCGAATCAGTATAAGTAAGTAGAAAATGTGCTAGCCTCACGTCAACCGGGCTGTAAACTGCCTCCAGAAAGCGTTCCTCGAGGAGACGTAGGCGGTTGCCTACGATCTCCAGCATGCGTAGAGAAATATCAGGACGCCGTTTTAGGAGCGTCAAAACGTCGTCTCGGGTGATCGTGCAGATAGAGCTATCTTCGGTAGTTTCGGCGAAATTCCCTTGCATGGTTTGACCCAGCAGTCCCATCACACCAAAGACCGACCCCGATAGAATTTGCCTTGTCACCAAGCGCTTGCCACTTGCGGTAAGCCTGTATAGCTCCACACGTCCTTCCCTCAAGATGTACAACACCTCACAGGGGTCTTCTGGGGTAAAGAGTATGGTCCCCGCTGGGCAGGTTTGTAGCTCCACGTCGTCAAATAACGTGCCCAATTCAGTCGCCTTTATCCCCTGAAAAAGGTCCGCCCCGTACAGAGGGCTCATCGCCCTGGGCAGTTTACGGATGCGCTTGGAAGAAAACGGTTTAGGCCTTGAGTGAGACATTGCTTTCACCACACTGTTATGTGACTAATATAGCATAGTATAGACTATTTCTTGTGTCGTCAAGGCGACAGCGAGCCAAGTACTTTCGATATATACTTACTAAGAGAGGCTGCTCAGGTTTGTTAACACAAAAATCGAACTGTTTACGCAGGATATGTGAAATACAACAGGGAGGTGTTTAGATGGCAGTAAAAATTGGTGAAGTTCAGTCTGAGATGACTAGCGATGTCAACAAGACAGAGAACCTGAAGGTTCGTCTGCAAGTCAGTTATTCGGACAAGGCAAAGGAAATTATGTTCAAGCCCTCCGAAGACCTGAAGAAGGGTGACAAAGTAAAGATAACCGTCGAGAAAATGTAAGAGCCTGCATCCCCATAGCGAGTGATAGCAGATTGGGAGTAGCCTCCCCCCCATCTTGGAACGATAACAGAAGTCAAAGCAAGGCAGGAAGGCAAGCTCTGCATAGTGAAATGTTAGGGAAGTGTAGTGTTTGCAGTAATCCTCTGTTTGCTAGCGTGGAAACTTCAATAAATCGTAGGCGCTTCTGGTAAGAGCATTCGATGGTTCCGTAGAGCAAATGATAGCTAGAGTTCTAATGCTTATCGATGTGGTCTCCACCTGAAATGCAGATACGATGCCGGGATAGATAGGAAGAAGGTGATGTACCGTGAATTGTGCAGGCTGTGGTTGTCGGCTTTATGCAGGTAGGACAGTTTTTCAGTGCTCTTGTGGGGCAATTACCCACGCCCAGTGCTGGGAGAAGCACATAGTGACATCCCACAAACCCAACTTCACCACTGGGGTTGTCACCATGGATGGCGGGTTTATTCCCAAAAGCGCGGAAACGGAGGAAGTCTCACACCCTTCAGAGAAGGAACCTGTTGCCATTGAAAGGAAGTAGTGTGAAGTGCTGGTTGATGGTCAGAAGCTGTCGGGAATGGTAAACCTGACCGACGAACAAGAGAAGGAGGGCTACTGGGTAGAGCATAGCGGGAACCTGGTGAAGGTTTGGCACTACAAGGAGACGATAGCGCTGCTCCTTTTGTCCTCCGACATCCATCATAAGGTCCAGGATGTAGTGGAAAGGAGAAGAAGGGAGCTCAGGAAGTCGACGGCAAGCCATTAGGTCAGATGAGGAATGAGCTCTAAGAGAAGGAGAACGTCCTGCTTTTGGGATTACTCCTAGCTAACTGGTGGAACAGAGCGCTGGCAGCACCAAGCTTACATAGAACTCCAACTTCATTTTTCGGGGCTTATTATTTACGTACCTAGGTTTGCGAAGGAGGTATTTAGATGACAGTCAAACTTGGCGAAGTTCTGTCTAGAATGTCTGCTGATGCCAGAAAGGAAGACGAACTGATTGTTCGTTTAGGGGTCCGCGGCTTAAATATGCTTGAGATAGTGAGTTTCAAGCCCTCGGAAGACGTGAAGAGAGGAGATAAGGTAAGAATCACTATCGAGAAAGTCTAGACACCAGCGTGTCCACAGTTGGGTAACTGGAAATTTGTGAGGAGTTTCTATCTGCACTTGGAGTAGGGGCGTTCAATTGAACGCCCCTACAATATTCATGATGCTCCCGGAGGTATTTGTAAAGGAAATACGAATTTGCTATACTAATTTATTATGGTATGAATAGTTGCATGGTGTAGAATCCGTGCAGACGAGGGCTCATCCGGGAAGCCCTCGTAGAGTTTAAACAAGCATATAATATCAGCGCAAAAGGTGTTGCTACTATGAAGCTATGGAGAACGCCCTTCGACCAGGAAGAGAAGGCTACCAAACCCCGAACGGTACTAATCAACAAGGAAAGATGTAAGGGATGCGGCTACTGTGTGGAGTTCTGCCCCAAGGATGCCCTTAAGATGAGCGATGAGCTGGGCCCCAAGGGCTATACCATCGCCAAAGTAACGGACAAGAGCAAGTGCCTGGGCTGCGGCCTCTGCGAGATAATCTGCCCTGAATTTGCCATAAAACTGGAGCAAGGCGAAGATAAGAAGGATGAGGTTGTTTAATAATGTCATTCTGAGTAGCCCGCATTTGGCGGACGACCGAAGAATCCCCAATATATAGCTTAGGGGTAAGTACTGAGATTCTTCGCTTCGCTCAGAATGACAACGGGGTTTGTATATGTCTGAAAACGGTTTGCTCTCTGGAGAATTTTTCATGAACGGCGATGAAGCCTGCGCCGAGGGGGCTATCAGCGCAGGCTGCCGTTTCTTCGCCGGCTATCCCATTACCCCGGCTACTGAGATAGCCGAGAGGATGAGCGAGCGTCTCCCTCAGGTGGAAGGCGTATTCATCCAGATGGAAGACGAGATAGCTTCCATGAATGCCGTACTCGGCGCTTCCTGGGCAGGGGTGAAGGCGATGACAGCAACCTCCGGCCCCGGATTCAGCCTGATGATGGAAAACCTGGGCCTGGGAGTAATGCTGGAGACCCCGTGCGTTGTGGTCGACGTACAGCGTGCAGGCCCCTCCACCGGCTTGCCCACCCTGGTGGGGCAGGGAGACATGATGCAGGCACGATGGGGCTCCCACGGCAGCTACGAGAT
>Ga0315284_10009343_pt1 | contig 13979 bp, 17 predicted proteins | sample YL17G09_16_MG_FD_203696 | JGI IMG/M metagenome (GOLD analysis project Ga0315284, IMG submission 203696) | Sediment microbial communities from Yellowstone Lake, YNP, Wyoming, USA - YL17G09_16 | ecosystem: Environmental > Aquatic > Freshwater > Lake > Sediment | place: USA: Wyoming | collected... | reverse complement strand
TAGATCTGAACCGGAATCTATTAACGCTTCAATAACTTTTGTCTTTTTTGTTTTTGAATATAATACGATTGGAAGTAAAGGATATTTTTGAACATCTATACCTTTTTGAGATTTTTTTCTTAATCCTGGCGGTAATTTATAAGGAAAGGTAAATTTTAATAAAAACAATATGTAGAAGATGGAATTTTTGAGATTGTTATTTCTTTCTCTTTATATTTCTCAGAAAGTTCAAGAATGATTTTCATATCTTTATTATGTTCTATAATTTCGTCATTTTTCAATATAACCCATTCTCCACTATATTCTTCCATAATTTTTATCACTCTTTTTCGAAATAATTATTCTAATAGATATTTAAAATATAACGACATCAATAAAAAGTTTATAATTCTAAAAAATAGTTTAAATTACGACAAAATAATTAAATCCAAAAGGTGATATTTTGTTTACTAAAAACATAAGTGTAGAAATAAAAGAAAATAAAAAGGTACCTATGAAAGAAACCTATGTTACTTTTTACAAATCTAAAAAAAAAGTTAAAATATTTCAAAAATTCGTAGATGAAACCAAAAATCAATCGATTGCGTTGAATCTTAAAGAATGCGAGAGATTAATGAATTTGTTTTATCATTATTTATTTGAGGAAAAATATAAATATTTTAAAGATAAAATGTTGGTTTTTAAAAAAGATTGATCTATTAAAAATTTAATAAAAAATAAAAAAGATAAATAATAATGGGTTAAACTATTCGCCCCAATCTTCTTCTGTTTTCTCCGCCTCTACGACTTTCGCATTTTCGCCTTCAATCTTTACAATTTCTAGGTCTACTCCGCAGTCTGGACAGACTATAATTTCTCCTTCAATCGCGTCTTCGTTTAACTCAAATTCAAAATAACACGAGGGACATTCACATTTTGCCAATTTTTCTCAACTTATTTTATGATTTTGAATAAATAAAAAAAACGACCATATAAAATAAAATTTATTATACATTTAATTTAAGTGCAATAATTCAATAATAATGTATTTCAATCTTATCGTTTTTTATTGCCTCTTTAAATTGTTGAACGATAATTTTTTTTTGGTCTTCGTCAATTGAAAAAACAAAATAATTTGCTGGAATTCGAGCAATGGAATATAATTGAACGAAATCTGGTTTAATCTTTTTGATAGCATTTGCTAACTGAGTAATATTTTCAAGATTATTGTTTGACAAAAAGTCGTTTCTATAAGAATTGTATATTAAACATTGAAGCGCTAATTTATTTTCGCTTGGCATTTCGCTTTTTAATTTTGCTATGGAATCAACAATGCGGTTAATTGGTGGAACTTCTTCGTGTGGGCAATTAGTTTTATTAAAATCTATATCTGTCGCTGCGTCTAACTTAGCCAAAATAAAATCAAAATTTTTTACTTTTTCCCGAATTTCTTGATAATGTAGAGTGCTTGAGTTAGTAAAAAGGGTAATTTTCGGTTTTTTAAGGGTCCAAGTTATTTCGTTTCTAACGTCTAACGCAATGTTTAAAAAATCCATCAAGTTTTCGTTTAACGTGGGTTCTCCATTGTATCCTAACGTTATTGAACTCAAATTAGGGATTAATTTTAAAATTGCTTTTAATTCGTTTTTAAAATTGTTTGAAGGTGGTGCTGTTAATCGATATTGAGGAGAAACATGACAACTTTTCTCTGTAAAACCAATTTCACAATATACGCAATTAAAAGTGCATAGCTTTTTTCTTGGTAATATGTCAACTCCTAAAGAGAGACCTAAGCGTCGTGATTGAAACGGGCCATAAGTGTAACTTCTTAGCATTATTAATTATTAATTATGTACATTTACTGGAATATCTAACTTTCTCAATCTATTTTTCAAAACATCTATCTCATATTATTTTTTGTCTTTTTTTACAACAATTGACTAAATATTATATTTTTTTGTATAATTTTTTAATTGTTTAAGAATACTTAAATATAAGGTGAGATGGAATGGTTTTGACAAATAAAAAGTCAATTTTACAAAAAACTTAACATTTAATCCAACAATTTTGCAAAAATAGAAAATTTATAATAAAAATATATAAAAAAATATCAATGCTTTTTAATATCATAATCAAATAATGATTTGAGTAAATAATAAATCACCAAATACAACATAGAATATAGAATTTTATAGTAAATTTTTTCAGTATTTAATATTTTAAAATCAGAAAAAATTAATGAAAGTATTAATTTTGATAAAATAGAATAAAAAGATGAGGATCTAATTACTATGTCATTAAATTTAACAATGCCTGAAGAAGATTTGAAATTGCTTAAAAAATTTGTTGAGTTATCTGAAGAAGAACAAAATTTCATTCTCGAACAATTAAAGAATTTAAAACCTGAAGAAAAAGCAGATACAATTGAAAAAATTTCTGAAAATACAAAGTTGGATGAATCAGAATCTAAAGATATCCTCTCATTCATAATAAATTTCTATTTTAATTATTATACCTTTGGTTCTTCAAAAGAAGAGTTTATTGATATGGCTGTACATAATTCCACCAAAAAAAGTGGAATAGATATTAAAATTACACAAAAAACAGAGGACATACTTAAAAAGATATTGGATATGGAAAATACTGTGGGGATATCCTCTAAATCAGAATTCCTTATTAGAGAAAATCCAAATCTGATTTTTAAAACGAGAATTATTACAGACTTGAGACCAATTTATTATAGTGACCCTAAAAAAAAACCTGAATATGGAATAATAAAACATACATTAAAATTGAGTTATTTAGAAAACAAGCGTTTAAATAATATTTTTTTTACACTTGAATTAGATAATTTACTTGAATTAAAGAGTTTAATAGAAAGAGCTATAGAAAAACATAAATCATTACAAAATTTATGTGAGTCCTCAAAATTAAAGATTTTAATGGAGGATAAAGAATGATAAGACGATATAGTAATCCAGAAGATTGGTCAAAAGCAGAGATTGGAAGATCTTTTTGGTTTGATGAAGATAAATTATTACAAAAAAAATTTTCTAAATTAGCGCCCTATACTGAATCAAAATTAGATATTTTTCCGTATAAAAAAGAAAAAATGCAAAATAAATTGAATGATCTGAGAATATCTATTGAGGAGGAAATAGGAAGAACGTATGAAAGATATAAAGATTCAAAAAATGATTGGATAGAAAACGGCTATAGAGAAATTACAAAAAATATATGGAATAAAACCAACTATTTTATAAAGAAATTATTAATTCCAATAGTTATATTTAGACAAGAAAAAACTAAAAATCCAGAAATTTTACCTTGTTCTGATGGTAGTATTGATTTATTATGGAATGATGGTGATTTCGAATTACTTATCAATATTTCTCAAGAGAATAATAAAGTGCAGATTTCAGGTGAAAGCTATAAGTTTCCAGAAGAAGATATAGAGGGTACTTTTAATTATAATCTAGCTATAACGGTGTGCATTGAATGGCTGAAGAAGATTCTATAACTTGGGAAGCTGAGCCAATTCAAAATTTTTTAGATAACCACTTATTATTTAGAGCAATTCCGAAAGTAATATGGGAACATTGGGCTCCAGATTATCAAATTAAACCTAACTTTTTTATTACAGAGAATGCTTTAAAAGATGGATTATCTATGGATTGGAGTAAATATTCTAGATCTATAGATACTTTAAATCGACGAAACAATCCGACATTAGATAACTGGTGTGTTTCCCAAATTAAAGTAGGTTCGTTTAAAAATACAATTCAAGAAAAAAATCTTCCTTTAACAATAGAACATAAACCAAAAAAAGATCCTCCTAAGAAAAATAGAGCTCACACATTAATAACGGGTTTTACAATACGCAATACTACGGATATTAGACGAAAAATTTATAAATTAGTAGAATGGGTTCCAAAAATGAAACCATTATTAATTGAATAATTTGATTGTTAATAAACAAAATATCTTTATTTTATACATCTAAAATATCTTTAGAAATTTCTTTATTGATTGATTAACTTCTTCAGGTTTTTCAATCATAACCATATGTCCAGCGTTATTTATAATCGTTAAATCTGAGCCCTTAATATTTTCTTGAAAGAAGACTGAGTACTTTGGGGGAGTTAACTTATCATCTTGTCCGCAAATTATCAGACATGGCACTTTTATTTTTCCTGCTTTAATGTCAGAAAGTACATCAAATTGGTCGCAAATAGAAAAATCCGTATAGGTTACTTCCGGAGTTGTTTTTTCGACTTCCTTAATAAAATCGATCATAATTTTTTTATCCGTTTTTCGATAAAACGCGCCGGCTTTTATCGATTCTAAATACGCTTGAAAATTATTTTTTAGAGAATTAAAAATTAGAGGATTAACTCTTAACCGCGCTCCCGATCCAATTAATATTAAGCCTTCTACATTTCTTTGATTAAATAAATAATACAATTGAGCTATTGCTCCACCAAGAGAATGTCCGCATAAGATTACTTTTTTTAAATTCAATATTTTAATAAATGTATCAATTGATTCAACATACAAATCTAGGGATAATTCCTGAAAATATTCCGATTGAGCGTGTGATGGTAAATCTAAAGCGATCGTTGAATAGTCTGAAATAATTTCAAATTGATTGCGCCAAATTTTTGAATTTTCACCCGAACCGTGAATAAAAAGTATGGCTCGATTTGTTTCACTTTTCTTTATTTCGTAGAAAATATTTTTATTTCTTAGTTTAAAATAAGGGATGTTACTTCACTATTTTTATTTATAACTTTATTAACTAAATTTATAGAATTAAAAAAATTTGATTATATCTTAGTTTTAAAACATAAATATAATGCGAAACATTAGATTTAATTAGGTGATTATGAAAATGACAGACGTATTTATTGAAGATGTTAAAAAAAAAGGATTAGAATCTGCTGTATCTGAATTATTTGGCAATCTCAAAAAAAGTGGACCTATCTTAAAAAGCTCGAAAGAAGTCTATATTAAGGTAAATGGGATAGATTTTAAAAAACACGTATTTACTTCATCGGAAGTACTAGAAGCGGTAATATTATATCTAAATAAAATGAACGCAAAAGTATTTGTAATGGAAAACTCTACTCAAGCAAATATGACGAGAATTGTCTTCGCAATTAACGGATACAAAGAAGTGTGCGAAAGAACGGGTACTAAAATAATTTATTTAGACGAAGAGAAAACAAAAACTTTCGAATTCAAGGGGAAGTCGTCAATAGAAGAGGATCCTTCTGGGTATAATTTAAAGACGTTCAGATTCCCTATGACAATTGTAAAGATTATGGAAAATAGGGAAAAAGTCACATACATAAACATACCAAAGCTTAAAACGCATTCGATGGCTAGAGTCACTCTTGGCATAAAAAATCAATGGGCGTATCCTCAACACGAAGATAGAGGAAAAGATCATAACTTTAATCTCCATTCAAAATTAGTTGATGTGTACGAGTATATTAAACCAGATATTACGATTATTGACGGAATTGAAGGTACGATAAATGGACATTACCCTCCGACTGCTTTTGAACATCAATTAGTTAAAAACTTTAATATATTGATTGGTGGTAGAGATACATTAGCGGTCGATGTCGTTGGCGCGAGAGTTTTTGGTCTAACTTTAGATGAAGTACCTCATTTAAAAATAGCTTACGAGCGAGGATTAGGAGAAGGAGATCTAAGCAAAATTAATGTAATTGGAAAAGATTTAAAAGAATTTAAGGAAAAGTACGACTGGAATTTGCTACAAAAATTTCCAGATACCGTTAAAATCGTCAAAGGTAAGGAGCTATTATGTTTAGAAGGATGTCAAAATAATCCGCTAGCAACCTTGCAAGGTTTTGCTTACGATTATCCCGATAAATTTAAAGGAGGTTGGTTCTTAATAATGGGAAAAGGTCACGACGAAAATCTTGCGGATCAATTAAAATCCGAAGGATATACCAAAGGACTTGTAGCGGGATACTGTGCAATTAACGAAGTAGGTGAAAAACTTAAAGAAGCGTTTGGTAAGAGAAAGGTTTTCTTTTCGGGAGATTGTAATAACTTAGCAGAAACCGTTAAAGCTGTTCTTAAATTATCAGGAATGACTGTATTTGATTTAGTACCAATTTCAACGGATAAACTAATGGTTCTTATCGACGAAGCTCAAAAACATGGCAGTACGGCTTTAACGCCGTTATAATTTTTTAAACGTAAAATTTAGTCCAATATCGCCTTTTAAATCCATTTTTTTACTTTCCATCGCGAAATTACGTTAAAGTAAAGCTTTGCTTCATTTTTCATTTTAGATACGAACTTAAACATTTATATAGAAAAAAGTAGTATATATATTTTGCATTATTTATAAATAAAAAATTATATAATATCTAACACTATGTTTTATTTGAAGTGACAGCTTCTAACTTATCTGCGTTGTACAACGAAATAAAAGGTTTTTTGTCTATCTCAGACGATCGATTTGATTTAGAGAGTGTTGTAAATCAAACCTTCGAATCCGAAGAAAGTAAATTAGTAATTTTAGGTAAGACCTTTAGCTTTATAAATAACTTTAATATGTTTAAGGCAATCAAACCTTTTATGAATTCTGTTTATATCTGTGTTAAAAAAACGCTTGAGATTAAAGCAGAAAGGTTAGAAGATTACGACGAATTATTTATAAAAAATTCTCTTATGAGATTTATTCAAGAATATATAACTTATTCTAATTTGTCTCAAAAAGAACAAATCTTAAACTTTTTGGCTCGCTCGTTAGAAAGATTACAGCTTCAACCGTTAATCATTAATCTTGGTTTATTGTTAAAACCAATGTATTCAGACCAGAAATACCTTGAAAAAATAAAAGACTTCGAAGAAATTGAGGTATCATACATTTTAAACGATCAAACTGAAATTCAGATAAAAAAAGAAATTGACAAATATTTGGAAGCTCAGAATTTACGTTTAGAGAATCAAGATGCCTTTAAAGAACAATTGACGTTGAAATATAACGAGTTAATAGGAACATATAATCTTTCTAAAGATTCAGAAGTGTATAAAAAACTAAAAAAAGAAATCGAAGAAATGCTCGCTATGCGTCTTACGGTATTGAGTTTAATGGCATCAATAGGCGAGTCTTTTGAACCTGTTTCGATTCATAAATAATAGTCGAAAAAATTTCTTTTAGAATAGATTAAAATATCTAAATCCCTATAATTTAATTTAGATAAAAAAAAATAATCTTTTAAATAGTGAAGTTAATGGAGAAGAATGAAAAATCGCCAGAATCAGAAGAAATTCAGAAACAGAAAAAAATTGTTGAAGATCTTTACAAAAAAGAAAAAGTGGAAAGAGAAGAATACTTAAAAAATACGGAGGAAGAGAGGAAAAAAACCTTTGAAGAAAGTAAAGTTCAAGTGCAAAAAACAATCGGAGAAAAAGCGTTTTTAATCGATCAAAAAAGAATGAAAGACGTACAAATTAAAGAGTTAAAGCCTGATATGCAGAAATCAAGCGAAGCTATTAATAAAACGGTAGGAGAAAAGGCTTTCGCTATTGAAATGAAAAAAGAAAAAGATACGGAAAGAAAAGCGTTAAAGCCAAAAATTGGGCGTTCTGCTGAAGCAATCAATAAGTCAATTGGCGAAAAAGCGTTTATGATGGTCAAAAAGAAAGAAAAAGAAGCAGAGCTTAAAGAATTAAAGCCCGACAGGGAAACGCCCGCGAAAGCTATCAGCAAATCGATAGGAGAAAAAGCTTTTATTATAGAAAAAAAAAGGGAGAAGGATACAGAACTTAAAGAGTTGAAGCCAGATATGCAGAAATCGGTCGAAGCTATAAGTAAAGCATTAGACGAAAAAGTATTTTTAATTGAAAAAAAGAAGGAAAAAGACGCTCAGTTAAAGCAATTAAAACCAAAAATGGATAGTACAGCTCAGGCAATAGACAAGTCAATTGGCGAAAAAGCGTTCTTGATGGATAAAAAGAGGGAAAAGGACGCAGAGCTTAAAGACTTAAAACCCGACAGGGAAACGCCCGCAAAAGCTATCAGCAAATCGATAGGAGAAAAGGCATTTATTATAGATAAAAAAAAAGAGAGGGACGCCGAACTTAAAGAATTAAAGCCCAATATTGAAAAATCGGGCGAAGCTATTAGTAAATCCGTCGGAGAAAAAGCTTTCGTAATTGAGAAAAAAAAGGAGAAAGACGCCGAAAAGAAAGCGTTAAAACCAAAGGTCGGCCAATCTGCAGAAGCCATCAGCAAGACCGTAGAGGAGAAGGCGTTTATGATAGATAAAAAAAAAGAAGTTAACGCATTTCGTAAGGAATTAAAACCGGACATTGAAAAAACTGGTGAGGCAATAAGTAAATCTGTTGGGGAAAAAGCGTTTATAATTGAGCAGAAAAAAGAAAAAGACGATTTGCGCCAACAAATGAAAACAGATGTTAAAGGAATAGGAGAAAAACTTGAGTCCGATATCGAAAAAATCGAACAAAAAAAAAAACAGGGAGATACAATAACTAAAACGGAAGATGTAGTAAATAAAACGGAAGAAGTAGTAAAAAAAGCTGAAGATCAAAAAACAGACGTAGAAAAGTGGTTAGAACAACAAAAGCAACTAAAAAAATTGGATTGAACTGCTCGGAACGAATAAATTTTTTTTTATTTTTTTACGTTTATTTATTTAAATAATGAAATAGGTTTAAATCTAAACTTTTTAATACAAATTGATAATTTATTATTTTTTTATCGATAAACCCGTTAAAATTATTTATTTCGGTTTCAAAACGATAATAAAAATCGTTTAATATTTCGTGAACTATTTGTCTCTCCACGCGAAGTTCCGTCTTTTTAGAAATTGCAATACATAACAATCTTCCCATTTTTTCGTAAAGAATTCTTGAGTCCCTAAAATTAATTTCTTGAATTTCGTCGTTTTTATTATTCTTGATTTCTCTAATAAACATGTTAATTGCGTTTAAAAAACCGCTGATTAAATCTTCGTTTTTATCTGACAATCCTATTGATTTATCTGAATATTTGTTGCTTACTAGTAAAGCACCCGTTAAGCTATCGACGAAATAAATCGCGTGAAATATACTTTCGCGCGGATTAATTTGTTCTAAATTAAAACCGTATCCTTTGTTTGTTAAATTTTCGTTCCATTTCAATACCATAATTGTTCATTCCTTATACTTTCGTTGAAAAAAACTATTAACGAATATTTCGTAAAATTTGATAGATAGGAGATAAAAAAAGCAAATTAAAAATAAAAGAAATATCAATATAACACGTTGACGAATTAGCGAATTTTTGAACAATGTGAAAGAATATATTAAAAACAACTTTTTTAGTTTATAAGCAATAAAAAATTATAAATAAAAACATTAAATTTATAAATAAAAACATTAAATTTATAAATAAAAATTATAAATAAAAACATTAAATTTAAATTTATGTGGTAGTAAGCATGGGAATTAAAAGCGAAACAAATGGTCTGAAAAATAAAATATCGTTAGGTCTAATACTTACAAAAAAGCAGCTCACCAGTTCTATATTTCCAGCGGAAGTTATTGCTGAAATTTCAGAAACTCCTTTTTATTTGCTAATCTTTATCTCGCGAGAAGATGTTGTTAAAATCAGTTGCTTTCCGACCAAAACTAAAGAAATGAAGAAAATTTTAATAAAATTAACTGAATTTTCACCCGATCTCGTGAAAGGGATCTCAGGCGTTTTAAGAGAACTGAACCTGAGTAAAGATATTTTGCACACTACTGGACTTTGTTACGAAATGGAAAAGTGCTTTTACGAGACGTATATTATCGGGGAAAACTTAGATTCCGATAAAATTAAAACGATTGAACAAAAATTTTTAAATATCTCTAAAGTGATCGACGTTACAATCGAAGATATTCAGCTTTATACTAAATAAAATGGAATTATATTAATTTATTTGTTTGAAGTTTATAAATTTTAATTTACAAATCCAATTAAAAACTTTAATAGATTCGATTAATTTCTACTAATGATAACATGAGTAATAAAAAAATACCTCCTGCTCCAGTTTTTCCTCCTAGTATTCCCAAGGTAGACGAGAAATTCTGCCTTCTCCACAAAGGAAAAATTACGGGAGAAATATATCAATGCCACTCGTGTAAAACAAAATATTGCTTGGAATGCGCTAAAAAAGCCAAATCAGAGGGGAAGAAATGCGTTAAATGCAAACAACTAATTTTCGTATAGAAATTTAATTCTACTATTTTTATAAATCATTTTTTAATTGTTTTCTTTTTTTATTGTCTTATTGATTTTGTCGATCAGTGATTTTAATCGATGATAACGATCTCCAAGCCCTCCAAAATAATAGCCACATTATTACAAAAATAAACAGCGCAGTAAAAAAAGTGTACCACCCAATAAATAAATCTAAAATAAACGAGAAAGGAATTCCAGCTATAGCAAAACCAAGCATGAAACCGTAGCCCCAATATCTGTTTTTATAAGCTATAATAACTCCTGGCACGCTTGAAACGAAAATAATAGATAAATAAGCCCAGACTTCCATATAGTTCAAAATTAATAACATATTTAGCCAAGAAATAATCCCACCAACGATCGCAAAAATAAACGTTAAAACGTCCAATTTAAATTCGGGCTCAGGTTTTCCTAAGGGATTAACTGCTTTCGTTCCGTTTTTGTTTTCCATAATTATAATTATCGAACTTCTTTTACTATTTTAATCTATTATTCGAATTAATATAAATGTATTTGAACATATTAAATACGTTAAATACTTTAAGAATTACAGAATTGTAAAGAATATCGTAAAAAACCAAAAATTATTGCACAAATTTCAACACGTTTTTATTTTTGAAAATTCATAAATATTTAATAAAGATAAATTTTAAATTAGAAAATTTCTATATTATTAGATAGAAATAGTAGATAAAAAGATAGACCTAAAAAAAAGGGAAGGCATCTTTCTAAAAGATACCTACTAAATTGACAAAAAATACATGAAACAAAAAGACCAAATAATCGGGAAAAAAAACCACGACTTCCTGCCACACCCTGGATTTTTGTCTTTTGGTTAGCGTATTTAAAAGATACGCTTAATTTTGCCCTCCTCCCCCTATTTATTTTTTAGACCTATCATTTGGTCTCGTTGGCAGGAAGTCTCTTTTTAATCTTCTAAACATTTTTTACTTAGCAATAATAACTATATCGATTTAGACTATAATTTAATTTATTTTATTTAATAGCTTGAAACGCATATTCATTGTGTGTCCAAAATTAACGCAATAAAAAGATAAAAGTCAAAAAAATTACAATATAAAACTTTAGTCGATGTAGTTAAACCTTAACGTAAATTAGAAAATCTTTTCTGTAGGTTCAAGCGTAAATTTCCGAATTTCAAAACGTAAAAATTTTCGTGCAATCTAAATCGTGGTTCGTTGTAAAATACTTTGTGATTTTCTATAAATCAAACAATTAATAATATCTTTTATTTGATTCTATTTTTATTTGATTTGATTTTATTTTTTGATCAAATAATTGTTTATTTAATTAAAAAAAATTGATCATTATGACTGAAGAAGTTTTAAAAACTACGATGTCTCTTTGTCCAGAATGCTTGACCCAGATCCCGGCCGAGTTCTACGTGGATCCTAAGACAAATTGGGTAATGATGAGAAAAAAATGCAAAGAGCACGGAGAATTTAAAGACAAAATTTCGATAGACGCCGAAGATTACAAATGGAGCATGAAATTCACAGAAGAAATAGGATCATCTACCGGTGATGGTGTTTCTACGCAACCGTGCGAAGTAAGTTCGGGAATTAAAAAAACCTCAAAGAGAGGGTGCCCTTACGATTGCGGGATCTGTGAAAATCACAAAAGTGCTCCTTGTATTTGTTTGATAGACGTTACAAATCGATGCAATTTAGCTTGTCCTATTTGTTTCGCTAACGCAAGTGCAAAAGGTTACATAGTAGAACCTTCGTTTGACGACATTGTTCGAATTATGAAGCATTTCAGATCAATGAAACCAGTTTCTGCTGTTTTACTCCAGTTTGCTGGCGGTGAACCTACGCTTAGAGACGATCTTCCAGATATGATACGCGCTGGTAAAGAACTGGGATTTCTTGACACAATGGTTTCTACCAACGGAATAAGGATTGCTAAATCGATCGAATTTTTAAAAGAAATGAAGGACGCCGGTTTAAACACGATTTATTTACAATTTGACGGTACCGACGATCCGGAAATGTGGAAGAAAATTCGAGGCGTTAATCTATGGCCAATTAAAAAGAGAGCCATAGAAAACATACGAAAGGTCGGCGGAATAACCCTAATGCTAGTTCCTGTTATCGCGAAGGGAGTAAACGATCATCAAGTCGGAGCAATCATGAATTTTGCCAAGGATAATAAAGACATATGCGGTGGAGTCGTATTTCAACCCATTTCCTTGTGTGGGCGCATAAGTTTTGAGGAATTAATGGACCTTAGATACACTACTTCTGATTTAAAACGCGATATTAACAAAGCTACCAACAACGTTATAACTAAGTTTTATCCCATCGCTACATCGTCAAAATTCACGACTTTGCTTGCTTGGTTTGACGACAAACCAAACTGGTCTACAACGAGCCATCACGACTGCGGTTTCGCTACTATCGGGATTGTCAATAAGAAAAACGAGTGGGAACCTATTGAGAACTACGTCGAGGTAGAAGGATTATTAAAATGGTCTAACAAAGTTTTCGATATGGTCCAAGCAAGAAAGGTACCTAAACCGACAAATTTACTTGGAAAACTTAATTTGGAGGATTACGGTCCTATTGCAGATTCTATCGGTAAATTTATTGATAGCATGACGAACCTTGGATACAGACAGATGATGAAAGCTTATTATTTTGCCGGTTTACTACGATATGTTAAAATTAAAAAAGTCATTGATAGCAAATTCTTTAACGCTCTAACGAAAATGGTATTTGCTCCAAACATGAGAACTGCCGGAAACTTTTTGCTAACGGGTAATATGCTTATAAGCGCAATGCATTTTCAAGACGCTTATAATTTTGACTTAGACAGGATAAAAAGCTGTTTAGTACATTACGGAGTTGTCGATCCAGAGAATCCCGCGCGCATATTAGAGGTACCCTTCTGCGCAAAAGAGAATTCTTACGAATGCTCTGCGTAATGAATACAGTACACCGCGGGCGCCTTGAACTAGCTCACGCAATTAAAGGCCAAACGACCGAAAAGCCCGAAGTTATAACAGAGAGAGTAGCGAAATTAGTAGAAACTTTAGAAAAATAAATTATAATTTTTTTTATATTCTTTTATTTGTTTTAAAAAACTACAAAAAACGACAAAAAAACCAAAAAAGAAAAAAAAATAAGAGAACAACAATTAAAATCAAAAAAAAGAAAGCAAATCTAAAAGGAAAATAAAATAAGGTCTTTTCTCGTGAAAGTTTAACTTTTTGAACTTTCTTAAACTTTGTATAACGCCTTAAACTTTCCAAAATACTATTAAATATAATTTCTAATAATTTCTTAAACTTCGTATAACTTATTAAACAAAAATAACCTTTATGGCAAAAAAACTAGCTTCGGAAAAAAAACAAATTTACACGACCCAGATTAGAAAAGTAGGGGGCTCGTTTGGCGTTATCTTACCAAAATTATGCGCTGAAATGGGATTTATGGTTGGAACCGATGTCACTATCGTTATAAAAAACCGAAGAATAGTTCTTTAAGAATATGAATTATTTTGAATTTCTTGACTATTATAAGAAAAATTATGATAATTTATATTCTAAACAACTTGAGACTTTAGATTTAAGCAATAGTGTAGGTGCTGAGAATTTAGATTTATCTGCGAAAAATTTCCCTGATAATAAATTAAAAATATTGAATAAATATAGAGAGTTAGCTAAACAAGCAAAATCAAAGGATGAAATACCTTATTTGATATA
>Ga0315284_10009342_pt1 | contig 13980 bp, 17 predicted proteins | sample YL17G09_16_MG_FD_203696 | JGI IMG/M metagenome (GOLD analysis project Ga0315284, IMG submission 203696) | Sediment microbial communities from Yellowstone Lake, YNP, Wyoming, USA - YL17G09_16 | ecosystem: Environmental > Aquatic > Freshwater > Lake > Sediment | place: USA: Wyoming | collected... | reverse complement strand
ACAATCTCTGAATCAAATCACTTAATTTATAGGTAGGCGCTTCTGTCTTGAAACCGAAACCTATCATATTTAATTCATATTTTGCAAACAAACAAAGAGGAATCATTGCAGGAAGAACCTTTGGCTCCTTGTCTAATTCATCCTCCTCCCAAATTGCATCATCTACATATTTGAATGCAATCTCTTCAACAAATTCATTCATTCGTAATTCTGTATATCTGGGGGCAGCACAATCCTCTGGTTGAGAACCGATATTACATCCCCAGTTTCCCTTACCATCAAGAAAGCCATTTTGAACCAAAATCTCGGCGGACCCCTGAATGGCTTCTGTATGAGGATGCCAATGAGCAATGGTTTGGCCAAATATATTTGCAGATTTTACAAAGTCTTTTCTTGCCCACGTATGTGCGGCTAGAAGCAATCTTTTCCAAACAGGTATTGTTCCATCTACACTAGACGGAAGCATTTTGGATGTATTTGCATATACGCCATAATTTCGATAAAATTTAGGAATCCATTGTTCCATCAGTATCTAGTTCCTTTTCTTCTATCATTTCAATCTCAAAACCCGCCTCATCTGGCAACACAACACCATCAAGGCCTTCTGGTTCTTCATCATCCTTAAGAAATTCAGGATCAATATCTAGAGAATTATGAAGTTCACGAACTACAGATGCTGCTTTTAAGACCATTTGATCATCAGCAACTAATCCTTGTGAATATTCAGTAATATCAGGATCATCACCACGAACACACCAATCAACATCAGCAATAAATCCAAATCCTACAAACAAAACATCTTGTTGTAGTTGTTCTTCTGGAAGTGTCATCAACAATTCCAATAGATCTTGATAAGTCATACCACTCATGGCATATTTTCCTCTAATACAGCAAGATCACAATATGAAATAACCGGACTGATTGTCGATGCTTCAAATTGGGAATCTGCTTCACCTTTAATTATATCTTTCCAAGCAATCAAACTATCCTCATCTAGATTCAGGATATCTTGAATCTTCTCCTCTGGTATTTCTATCTCAAGCATAATCGGATATGCTACAGTGGCTCTAATTTTGATTTTTGCCATTTTATTTGACTCCGGCTAAAACACAATCGCCCATGAGAGGAGAAAGTTCCAGAATACGGAATTCTCTAACTTGATGATTGTATGTTGGAATTAATGTTGCTGCTGTGGAATGATCAAGTTCATCAAATTCTTTCTGCATTTCTATATACATAGTATGATTACGAAGTCTGCTTTGTAGTTCGATCTCTCTTAGTTTCTCGTTTGAAAATGCTGGTTTTCCATCTGGCGTCTTTTCCAAACAGATTACTGTATAAACATTACCTTCCATTTCAGAAAGACTAATCTGTAATTGTGCTAACTTTCTTTTATTTGTTTGTATCTGCATTTCACTTTCTTTTATCAAATCAGACACAGATTTCATTAGGCCTAAGACGCCCACATTTTCAACCAAATCGCCATCCATTTACGTTTCTCCTTATAATGTCCATTCACCCATAACCAACTGTTTTCTTGCTTCGGAGTTAGACATTAAATCAAAAAGTCTTTCTGATTTAGTTTCCGACCATTTAATTTGTATGATTTTTCTAGATTCAGGAATTAAAGTAAAAACCTTTAGATCTTTTGGATCATAAGCACCCAATCCTTTAGCTCTTAGTATTTTCTTTCCTGCTTGCCTGGCTTTATCTACATCTTCTTCAGTCCATAAGGGCCGATATACTCCTTTTTCTTTGAATCCATACAAAGGAGTCATACATACATAAAGTTTTCCGGCTTTAACAACTGGAGCCATCTTATAAGCAAACAATGTAATCAAAAGAGCTGTAATCCAATGTCCAGCAGGATCTGCATCAGCGGCAATGATTATTTTGCTATATCGAAGTTTCGATATATCACAATGTTCATCTATACCACATCCACAGGCAACAATAATATCTTTTAATTCCTTGTTCTTATGAAAATCTTGCTTTGTTATTGCATTTGGAATGACACCTTTCAAAGGAAGTATTGCTTGATTATTAGGATTACGGGTTCGAATTAATCCTCCACCCGCACTGGCTCCTTCACAAATAATGAGCTCTCCACCTTGAAATTTACAATCACGTAGACGAGTAAGTGCCGTCATTCCTCGCTTTTGTCCTGTATTAGAAGCCCCGACTAATTTCTTATTAGTCAAAGAATTTCTGTATGCTTGAAAAGATTCTAATAACTCTGTAAGCTTCTCAGGATTCGCCTTAAAGAATGCTTCCAGTTTTGTTTCAAAATCTTCCATAACACTCAAATCAGATTGTGTAGATAACTTCTTCTTAATCTGTTCAGCATAAGAAGCCTTAATAATCTTTAGATTAATATAAAGACGAAATCCGTACATACAATCATTTGACTGGAAAGAATATTTAGAAGTTCCGTCAACAGTCGTTTTTCCTACAAAGGATGAGAAATATTTTCTGATAGAAGCTAATACTCTATTGATATGAGCACCTTCATTTACCTTACAAAGATTTACCGTAGTAAATGTCTTTGGTGTAGACGGTGGTTGATCATCCCAAGCAAACTCAATATTATAAGACTCAATTCCCTTAGTAGATCCAATAGTAAACCACTCAGAAACTTCTTTCCCAATATGATTCAAAATCAAATCTTGTTCGGACCCTTTAATTATCTTATTCTCTCCATCAACAACGAAACCAACTTTTAGATTGGGATAATTTGCTGCCGCAATCAAAAGTCTTTCCTCAATCAATTTAAGATCAATGGATGTTTCTGTAAAATATAATGGAGAAGGTTTTACCTCTACCTTTGTTGCGAATGGAATATTTGATTTTGTAAAAGGTTCTTGCGAACGTTCAACCGATCCATCATGTTTGAAATTATAAGTTCCATGTAAGCCATCACGATAGATTTCCATAGACATCCATTCAGATAAGGCAAAACATGTTACTAATCCAATTCCGTGTAGTCCAACAGCAATTCCATATGCGTTTTCGTCTTTATCGCCTTTCTTAAACTTGGCAGACGTAAACATCTTTGTTGCAGAAAATACTGGAGGATCTTTTTCTATTGGTAAACTTTGATCAAAAGGAAAACCTCGTCCATTGTCTAATACTTTGAACGTCTTCTCCTTAGTATCAATAAAGATACCAATTAAGGTTGCTTTTCCTTGTTGAACTTCATCTAAGGAATTATCAAGGAGTTCTTCTAGAAGATGTGTAGCAGTTTCTGTGTCGCCTACCCACATACCAGTATTATGACGCAGATGTTCAAGCTGAGACATCTCCATAAAAGATGATACGTTATAAGACATTATTATCTGGTTCTCCGTTAAAACGTTTTACTTACTAAAAACCCCAATCGACACCTTCTGATCCTACTGTTTTTGTTGCCTGTGGGGCAACTGTTGGTTGAGATGGTGTAGGATCAAAATCATCACCAGGAATCTGAGATGGTGCTGGCGATGGTGTGTCTTCCCACGGGGCTGAATCAGAGACTGTTGTAGGAGCCGATGTAGTTTGAGTAGGTGGTGAAGATTCTTCAAACATACCATCCGCGGTTGATGACGGATTAAAACCAAAATCATCATTATCATTATTTACAGATGGGGTTGCAGGTTTTGCTACCGTCGTCCCATTCTTGGTATTTATGTCATATATTGCGGACTTCGCCGATTTAGAAATACCACCAATTACGGCAACCAATACAGGAACAAGTGTAACGGCATTGCTAAGGAAAGATCTAAAAATCTTTAACTCTGCTTGATCAGCTCTAAATATGTAGCCAGTAGTTTTACCTCTCTCCTGATCATAAATACCAACCTTCAATGTTTGATGTCCAGAACGATCACTAATTGGCCCAACATAGAATTTTCTTGTCTTATGCATAAATTCCATTACATTAACATACTTTGGATCAATCGTTTTGCCTGGTTCAACCGGTCGTTGATATGTACCTGCCAAAAGGGCCTCAAAGTTTTCTGTGATCATATGACATTCATTAACTGTTAATCCAAACACAAACGGATGTTCATGATCGTATCTTTTCTCACCCGGTTTTGCAAAACCACGATTGTTTTTATCAAAAGGCTCGGCAATGTGAATCTGTACAGAACCTTTTTGTATGGAAATAGACATTCCAAATGCAGCAATTGCCGGATTATAGAATGTTGTGGTACTTAGATTTCCTTCAAACGCATAAAGTAAATCCATGGGTTTTGTTTGTTCCGCTAAGACTTCCCTTACCGCCTGTTTTATGAGGGCTTTCATCTCAATCATGTCCATAATTAATCCTTTTTTTCCTATCCACTTCTATTTTATATTCTATCAAATCGCTCTTTTTTATTTTCTCTAAGGTCACTTCAAGTTCTACCTCTTCGAAACGTCTTTTCAAAACATTCACTTCGAATGCCATATCTTCAATCTGATCTTCATCCTGTATTAGAACGTAGTAGATTCCCGGACGATCAAGACTTTCTAAAGGATAGATTCTTAAAGTGACCTTAAAGAATTTCAGCTTTTTCAAAAATGTTTCATACTTGATTATGCAAGCGGCATCATGACAAGTATGGTTACGCATGGTCTCACCCAACTAAACTTGAACCACCCAATGTCATCTTTGGGCGATGGGTATTAAGATCGTTTTTCTTTCCTTCATTAACGGAATTACCATCACTTTGAATAGTGGATTCAAGAGTTACTGTACCATCATTGAAATTGACTATTGCATTTTTCAATTTCTGCAAACCAAGATTTTGCATTGTGGTACCGATCATAGGTGGAACTTTTGGAAGAGTCAAGTCGATGTTTCTCATATCAGACAAACAGAACCGAATCAACATATCTTCACCCGCCCACTCATAATTCTTCAAAACACCCTTGAATACATTTGCACCTGCTATTACTGTAAACATCGTTATTCTCCTTGTTTTTTACAAACATCATTTCTACTAGAAACTTCAAATTTCTGTTTAACATTTTCTATTTCAGCACCTAATTGATTTAATACACCGCACATACCTGCTTGTAGAACTAAAAGCTCACTATAGTAAGAGAACAGTTCACTTGTCGTAAACCTCTCGATTTCCTTTGGTTTTATTTCTTTTAATCTAAACCTCAATTCTTCATAGAATCCCCAGGCATTCTTTATATCCTCAAAAGATTTTTTCGGACCAGTAGAACTTTGAAGGAATAAATCCATCTTTTCCATATCCTCTAAAAGATGTTCAACTTGTTTTGGCGTAATTATTCTGTAAGGAGGAATAGATAAAATTTCAGAAAGAGATTCTGCTCTTCCCATTGCTGTTATTGGTGCATTTTGTAATGCTTCATCCATCATCTTTTTGAGTTTGGTATTAAATTCATCTGATTTATCTTTTATACGGCCAGTACTAATAATAGTTTTTGATTTAATTACCTTTGCTCGTTTAGGAGCTCTCATCCTATCTTTTACTACTCTTTTTTTGGGTGGCATAATAATCATCCTTTAGTTTTGCTGGCATACACGCATGATTTTGAAAGACATTATTTCTCTCACACAAAGCCAGACTTGTTCCATCAATTGTCTACATGTAGACCATAATGAATCTGGATTTAGATCATTGTGTATTAATAAAATGGTATTTTTTTCTTGAGTCGTATTTAATTCTATCGGAACAGACTCACACGCCACGAAGTGGTTATTATCCATTTTCAATAATCCTCAATCATCAATCATCAATCCTCATTCAGAGGCTACGTTTATTTGTCCTAAATGTAATTGATGAATTTTGTCATGCTTCTTTTAATTCTAATTCTCTTATGTAATTGACTAACAATCTATCAACTTCAACCCAATCACAAAAGAATAAACACACTAAGATCTGTCTAACTGGTCCCTCAAGTTTCCAATCATCTAAAACAGTCGTTATATATGGTTCTTCATTTTGCGCAACCCACGAAGTTCCTCTAGGCATCGATAAATTCTTTTTATGATGATTTAGGTAACGATCAACATACCACTTTGCTTTTTTCAAATCTTCTAGTTTCTTACCTTTTTTATCACATCTAGCAACGTATTTTACAGCATTTGCAATATGAAAAGGTAATCTCCAAGCTTCAATGACATCAATTACCTCAATCGTTCCAAATGTATAATGAGGTGGATGTTGAACCATATCTATTCTGTTTGATTTTGGACATGCTCCATCAGATGATCCCATGAAAAATCCTCCATAAATTTTTTGGCTTTTATTGCTATGAATTCACTAACTGTTGGTACAGTCGGAATTCTTTTTAATTTCATACCAGCTTGCTCTGGAGTTCTGTCTCCTTTGAATTCATTACATGTTCTACAAGCTGTAACGCAATTTGCGAAACCATCTCTTCCACCTTTAGATCTTGGAAGAACATGATCAATTGTTGAATCCTTGCTTTTCTTTTGATTTGTCTTACCACAATACTGACAAGTATATTCATCACGAACAAAGACGTTTCTTTTTGTGAAAGGCATTTCATTCTTAAAGATACTTTTGACCATAACCAATAGTCTAAGTACCTTTGGAATTACAAAACTAACTGTCTTTTCTGCGTTCGTGATTTTTTCTTCACTGGGAATTACTATCTCACATTTGCCACGGAATAAGAGTTGTAATGCTTTCTTTTTTCCAATAATGGCATGAAACTGATAGTTTTTGTTTAGAAGTATCACGTCGGCACTCATACAGTTCCTTTCCACTTTTAAGATGATTTACCTGTTTTTAGTATATCCATGTATAGTGTAGAAGATATTACTTTATCCTACCCCTCGTTCTTCAATAAACTTTTTTATGTATCCGGTATTTCTGGTTGGAAGAGTAATCGGAATTTTCCACGGTATTATAGGAGCAGAGTAATCTGTATCGATAATTAAATTCAATACATTCCTAGGTTCCATATCGAAATAATGTATAATAACTTGATTGTTTGGTAATGTAATTTCTGCCTTATAACGGCCGCCAAATATTTTGGCAACAAACTGTTTATTAAGACCACCAGTAACCCCTTCCTCATAAGACCACCAATTATTTTTTATCAGATCTATAATATGATAATAAACCTCTTTTTTATCTCCACCCTCAGTCAACAGCCCGCCATTACCTTGATTTTTAGACTCAATATCATACAAGTCTTTCCAACAAATGGATGCCACTTTTGGACTTCCAAACGCAAGGCGATAAAATTTGTCAACATATTCTATCTGAGAGTATTCATCCCAGGGTGCTTTATACCAACCATTTAGAGGATCCCCTGCAAGTGTACTAGAAGGGATTGTAATCGCTGTTATATGAACCAACTTATTGAATGATCCTAATCTTCTAAACAAATCGGCATAGAAAATGGGAGAAGGACAATAACCACATACCCACCACGAATTAAAGTAACCAGTATTAAAACCAGGATACGCTCTTAATCCAATACTATCTATTTGAGAAAACTCGGGAAGATTACTTATTCTTTTTATATAGGTAATCAATCCTTCTCTCGCACTATCTACAGGAAGTTCTGTCCTGCTAGAATCAAGTGTTTGCCTATATAAAACAAATTTCTTACCATAATCTCCTTCAAATTCACTATCAATCATAAGATTCTTTTTATTTTGAATCATTTCATGATTTATTCCAGCATCATACGTTGATTCTTGTGTTACCTTTATTACTTCCTCAATAGACATGGGAAATCGTGAGGAATAATCTATTGTTGGGTTTGATATTACATCCATTCCATTTAGAAGATTAATATATTGAAATAATGCTGCTCTTCTTGCAACATAAGCTTCTGGAAATGCACTTCTATTATTCTCCCAAATATACAACAAGTCTTGATCTAAATAAGGAATTGTAGTATCCGTATTTTCTATGGTTCTAACAGCAAATACACGAAAACCTTTTTCCTTAATTTCTACAATACCAAGATCTTCATAATTGTTTGTTTGATATAAAGTAGCAGACACAAAAGCTGAATTAAATCCATCAGCTATAGCTTGATCTAATCCTGTACTTATTTCTTGGTTGTACGTGATTTCAGGATTTATTCCAAAATTAAACGAATGAGATAATTGCGTTATTTTTAAGGAGATTCCTGACATGGGTGCTTTATTACTGCTACGAACTGTTACATTGACTTGACCTTTTCGATATATGGAAATATTATTTTCAGCTAATAATAGCTCTCCTTCTTCTCTTAATTCTAATACTTCTGCAAGTAATGATAATGATTGCACAGCTTTTTCAGGATCACTGGTAATATTGGAAATAACCTGATATCTGGCGTATAGGGCAACCATTCTTTGATAATAATCCCCACCGGCAACTTGAGCAAATCTTTGTGCTGCCATCATTACGCTTCTTAACAATTCAAAGTTTCCATTGATAATATGTAATTGCCCAGAGCGAGAACAACTATAACCATCTCCTCCATTATCAGCCACCAAATGGACAACACCATAATTAGGAACGTTATAGTATAAAATATGCATGGCTACTTCTGTAGATTGTGTTATAGAAAAAGCAGGCAGGCCATACGCAGGTGGAGCAGGATTATCATAATACGGCCAGATAGGATTAAAGTCTGGTTGTTCTCTTGCATAATCATCAAACATAAAATAAAAGTCTTGACCAATAGTATCATAATCTAAATTTGTTGCATATCCAAAAAAGATATAACATTCTGGACCGGTAGGATAATATTTACCTTTTATATGGATCATATAATAACGATAATTTGGATGATCTCCACGTACAAGATTACCATTTTCATCCCAAGATTTCCAAAGAAATGTTTCTGATTTTGGAAATTTCACAACAAATGGGTCTTGACCTTCCCACACAATTCTTCTTGTATTATATTGTCTGTATTGGAAACCATCTACATCGGTAATAAGAGGGCCAAACATAACAAAGGCCCCAATTTCCGGTGCTGATGCTATATTTATATGAGCCATTCCTGACGAATCTGTGGTGGCTCTAAACAATATATCATTTCCTACATACTTGTTTATAGGATCATATTCATGGTATTCTACCTCGATATTTTCTAAAGGTTCATTCGTATCTTCATCAACAACTTGAATATACATTCCTTGTGTAATAACAACATGAACATGCCTGTGTAGGGAGGGGACCGCAACATTTCCATTTGTGTCGGTTACATTAAAAGTAACGATATAATCACCAGGTACCCAATAATTAACTGGATTATCAACAACAATTCTGGCATTTATTACAAGAACACTGTCATAATTATCTTTCGCAGTACAACCAGCATCTGCATAAGGTGTACCTGCTTCAAAAGTAACAGTTGCTCGACCACGAAGAGTTAAAACTGGTCTAACGAGATCAATCACATGAACGGTTCTTAATATAGGTACTGCTTCATTCCCGGCGGCATCGTGAGCACTATACCACAAAGGATAGTCACCAACAGCAGTTACACTCACATGACCGGTTCTCGTTACGGATACAGTACCATCACAATAATCTACTGCTGTCGCCCCAGGATCAGTAAATGGTGTTGATTTTGCTTGTTTAACTATATTAGAAGAACCTCTCAAAGTGATAACTGGTGGTGTGTAATCTTCTATGTGTATGGTTCTATGTAAAATGGCGGATGCGTTTTCAGCAATGTCCTCTGCCCAGTAATCATTGGTGTATGTACCAAGAGTATGTGGGACTACCCTATCTGTAACAAACTTTCTTTCTGGAGGAATAATTCCATCAATAATATCCGTTGCTGTAATTCCAGAATCATTGAAAATCTCTTGAGCATCTAAATAAACTGTTTCTGAACCTACTAATGAAGCTTCTGGTGGCGTTGTATCTACAACAAGAACTGTTCTTGTAGAAGTTGCTAGATTTCCAGCAGAATCTCTAGCATTGTATTCGACATAATACGTGCTAACTAACATCGTGTTTACTGGATTGAATACATTAACAGAAACATCCCCATCATAATTGTCATGTGCTGTGGCACCAGCATCAACATATATAGATCCACCTTCAATAATTGCCGTTGAATCCCCAAGCATAGTAATTATAGGTGGAACAGTATCGATGACTTCAACAGTTCTATAAACAGTTTGAGCACGTTCACCATAACTACTGGTGGAATCATATGTTATTGTGTATAAATCCGTTATGTCTTTATTAACAGTATCTCCACCTATGATTACTGTTTCTCCCCCGCTTGAAATTGCACCAAGTTCCGTATATGTTCCTGTGAGTACTTCTACATGAACATGTTGATCACCATTTGGTGTGATTACTGGAACAGACATATTATTTCTCCAAGATGCGTGGATTATTAAAGAAGAGTTTCTCTATAATTTGTCCGTTTTTCATCTAAACGTTTTATTTGATTGCAGAAAACGATTTTACTGGTTTTGAAACGATGCCCATCCATTTAGCAGCATCGTTTACGGTTGAAAAGTGCATTATTTTATTTTCATTTGGATAAAACACCATAGTATCGTTATGAATTACTCCAGGACGAAATTCTCTATCAGAATAAGTATCATCTAAAGTCTTATATGTACCTATCTGTAAAAGATGTCTTTCTTGTGGGCTGCCTTCATTGTTAGAACCACGATAATCAACCATATAGGCAGCTTCATGACCATGTGCACCAACTACAACATCTGCTTTGGTTTGTAACCATTCTCTTATGTTTCCATGCAAAGCATGAAACCAAGAATGTCCTTTTGTTTTATGTGTCATTAATACACGGTAAGATTGGTTTCCAACAATATAATCAAACAAACCTACACCATGAAAATATGAACAAGTTCTACCTAACATATCAGCAACATCGGAATATCCAATTAACTTCTCATCCCAAGTAACATCATGATTTCCCCAACAAGCCACATCTATATAGGGCCTCATTTTTTTCAAAAGAACTTCTAACATTTCTTTTTGAAGTTTTGGGCTCATATAACCAAAAACTGCTTCCGCACTCTTGAATCGCGGAAACACATTATCAATTAAGTCTCCAACTAACACAAGTCTAAAATCCTCAGGAGGTAAACCCAGGATGAACTTCATATCCTTTACCCATTGTTTGTAATCACAAGACTTACTGCCTAAGTGCCAATCTGCTGTGAAAATCAAAGCTATAGGTTTAGTTCTTGTCTTGTCCCCCAGTTTTACAAATCTAGTTTTTGGATGCTGCTTCTTCTCCAATTTCTGGTATGTAGTAATTGTATCAAACCATTTATCTAGATCCATTTCCGTATCTTTGTCTTTAGCAATTTTTCGTTTTAACATATAGAACAGAACTCCTAAGTTTAGAGACACGTTTCTATTAAGTGTTTGTTCGTGTAATGTAACATTACTTCACTGTTTACAGTACACTATTAGAATATGTGTACATTTTACTCATTATGTGTGATTTTCTGGAGCCATAGTCCACCACTATGGCCCCAGAACAATCAGTTATTCTTGTGTTTGAGGAATAGTTTCTTCTTCAACTACTCGTTCAGGTTCAGTAGGAATATCAGTAGTCCAACTTGGGAGAATTTTATCCTTGTAATACCGGCGGCATCTCCAAACAAATTGAATGACCTCTGTCAGATACCTACGTGGAATCTTGCTCTCAATTTCGCCCGGCCGAGTTGTCAAACTGACTGCGCGATTGAAGGCAATCTTCTTTCCAAACTCGCGATCGAAACCATTCTTTTCCTTTGTGGGATGTATAAATGACCAACCAATATGTACTTTTTCTCCATCAACAACGGAGACTAAAACACCACCATCATTGATGTATGTGGGATCTAGAACATATTGAATCTTGTCATGTGGACCAAACGTAATTTCACTCATGTTGTTGTTTCCTCAACTGGTTTTTGTTTCTTCTTTTCCCATGGTTTTACTGAACCGCTACCTTTAACATTGACAATTGGTCTGGCGTGATACAAAATATCTACTACAATACCCGCCTGTAATTCTATGACATGTTTAACGTCTTTATATGCGTCTGGTGCCTCATCAAGTATAGAGACATCTGTAGCGGCAACAATACCTTCCATTTGTGTTCGAAACTTCTCCGGATCAATAACCTGTTTCGCTTTCTTTCTACTCATTGCTCTTCCAGCACCATGAGATGCAGAAGATAAATATGTTTTATTTCCTAGACCTCTAGTCACATATACTCCATCTCTCATATTTCCAGGAATCACACCCAACTGTCCTTCATCTGCTGGAGTAGCACCTTTGCGATGTAATACAGTACCATCTGAATTGACAATGGCATGATTATGATTTTCATTAATCATTTTCATATCCATAATCTTTTCAGCAGATATTCCTTCAGAGGTATCAGCACCAATTATTTCTAGGAGTTGTTTCATCATTCTCTTTCGATTTGCTAATGCAAATTCCAACATGAAGTTCATATCTATAAGATATGCTTGTCCTAATTCCGCATTCAAATGTAAAAATCCTTCAGGAAGATTTGTATCATACTGTTTGGCTAATTTCATATAATACCCACCAACAGAATGACCAGGATTTCTAGATCCGCTATGAATCGTCACACAAACAAGATTAAAAGAATTAACACCTAACTCGATAAAATGATTTCCACCTCCCAGTGTACCAAGTTGGATATGTATCTTCGATTGTACTTGTTGAAAGAAGTTTTTATCACCTGCAGAATTTGGATAGTCAATATAATCTGCAGGTGCCTTCTGTTCTCTTCCTTCCCCTGTAGGTATTGTTTCCTTGATCAGATTATACAATAATTGCAAATCTTTTACAGTGTCAAGACTAATATTCGTTTCAACATGACACATTCCACAACCTATATCGTACCCCACGTATGACGGGGATATAACACCATCCAACAAAGCAACACCACCAATTGGAAGATCATAACCAGTATGACAATCCGGCATAATGGCAAGCTTCACTAAGAATGGCTTATCCAAAGCATTATAGATTTGTTGCTGTGCCTCCTGTTCTAATTCCTCCATAGGAATTAGTGTTACCAATTTATCTCGTTTATCCATTTTTAATCTTTTTCTTCCTGTGCTTAGTTGCAGAAGATTGACATTCTGTGCAGACCCACATGTATTTAATTATTTCACCAGGATATTTGCCTCCTGGTCCACATTTAACTTTTGAAATATTGTGTTCATCAAAAGAAACTGATCTATGTTCACATTTCATAGGTGAACACTAAATCTTTCTCTCATCTTCTCAATTACTTCTTCAGGAACCTCATGAACACTTTCGGATTCGTGCCTGTTTTCACAGATGAGAGTATGAACATGATATCCATATTTCTTTGCTAAATCCATATAAGGTTCCATCTCTTTATCTGTTGTAAACGTGTTGTGTACGAATATAGGAGTTCTTCCACTATTCATCCAGGCATCAACCATCATAAGACACGTCTTGTGGGCTTTTCCATGTTTCTCTGATGTAAAAGTTTCCTTCGTATAAGGTTCTTCCCAGCAATCATCCGCGCATATTTGTTGAAACCCACAATATTCACTAGCAAGACGATAAACAACATCATTAACAAAGGTTGACTTTCCAGAACCAGGAAGACCACGAACAAGAACTAGATTTTTCATTATGATTTACTCCGATTTTGAAACCATTTTCTTCATGTTCTTGATATATATACCATATTCTGTTTTAGTGCAACTCAATATATCTCTACCTCTAAAACATCTGGTTATTTTTTTGATGTCTCTTGGAATAACATGTTTGGCAGAACGACAACCATACTGAATTTCAAACCAAGAACCATCTGCCAAATGAACTTGAGTGGGCTGACTATCATATTGTGCCCCACTATTTGTTTGATATTCTCCTGCATATTTAGAAAAAGTTTCCCATGAACATTTTTTATCGACACCAGTCCATGAATGAAATGATACACAAGTAACATCCTTTTCTGTATATTTATAATCTTTTAATGCCTTTTGAAATATCTCTAAAAGAG
>Ga0315284_10009341_pt1 | contig 13982 bp, 18 predicted proteins | sample YL17G09_16_MG_FD_203696 | JGI IMG/M metagenome (GOLD analysis project Ga0315284, IMG submission 203696) | Sediment microbial communities from Yellowstone Lake, YNP, Wyoming, USA - YL17G09_16 | ecosystem: Environmental > Aquatic > Freshwater > Lake > Sediment | place: USA: Wyoming | collected... | reverse complement strand
TTGTGCTCTGTGCACGGTGCAAAAGCACGATACGTGCGAATGCGCAAGCATTCGACACGATTTCTCATAGTCCGCATTGCGGATTATGATAATTTTCACGATTAGACGAATCTATGCGAAGTCCAGACGTGTATTCTACAACCTATATGTTCTGCCGCAACAGAAATCTATATATATGATTAGACACTAAGTAGTGGTAACAACAAGGTGTTTAGGTGAAAGAACTACTCAAGAAAAGCGGAAACGCGTTTTATCTAGGCGGAGCTGCGGCTTCGGTTGCGGCCTCTATGCCGTTTGTCGCTAAGTATAAGGACGTATTTGCGTCTCTTCCTTGGCACGAGCTTACGCGATACGTTGCGGCCCCCTGGACCGTAATCGGTGTGGGCGAGCTTGGACAAGTTCTGAGGGACAATGAACGCGACCGAGCTGAAGGCGTCGAGTTGCACGCTTTGGAAAAGGTTGGAAGAGCGATAAGGCCGGCTAATTTGCTAGCGTATCCTATTGCTTTCGCAACCGGTGAAAACGCTTTGTATACGCTTGTTGCGACAGGAGCAACTACGGTCGCGGGTCATGTTTTAGAAGCTGTTGGAAAATCGTTGAGGACAAAGTGAGTTGTGTTTATGCGAAAGAACTTAGCTAAGGGCGTTTTGTTAACGGGCCTAGCTTTAGGCGGAGCGAAGGCCGCACACGACGGAATAAACGAAGGATGGTTTTTCCACGCGTGCGACAAATCCTATGCCGCTGTACGACAAGTTGCGCCTGAAAATGTCCGAAATTTTATTGATAGGCACCCGGTTTACACGGCCGGTCTGGAAGGACTTGGCGCGGGATTTCTGACTGGTGCGGCTGCCGGTGCTGCGGGAATGGCGTTTTACAAGAGGAAAGAACGAGGTGTGGAAAATGAATAGTTATGTTAAAGGACGAGGAATCTTCAGCGTTCGTGTAGGCGGTACTGTCCGCGTTCTGGAAGGCGCCGAGATAGCGCCGGGTCAGTACACGGTGGACGGTATCGGTGCAAGAATAAGACATGATGGTGTTTACACAGGCGTGCAAATAGCCGACAAGTTTGTACCGACGAGGTATCTGAAGTTGCAGTGAGTGGGTGTGTGTTATGTCAGAATTTCCTTTGAGAGACGCGATAGAATTTGCGACAGGCGTCAGGAGAACCGATGAGAAAATAAGCCAATACTTTGGCTTATTGGGTCATGTTAGAGACAAATACAATTTATCACCGGGGCGGGTGGATTGCATCAAGATCGCGTATGACTGGAGACATCTTCCGGAACAGCGTGACGCGTGGTATGAAGGGCGCTCTGATTCGGAGATTGTTATTTCAGGCGAATGTGCCGAAAGAGGAGTTCATGTTTTTGGAGAAGACGAACAGAAAGGAGCCAAATCGAAATTCGATTCGTTTGATGAATTGTTTTTCGAATATTTACGTCTGAGCTAAATTTGAGTGAGGTGTGGAAAATGGGAATAGCAAAGAGAAAGGAATGGGCCATTGGTCGGCACCAGTGCGGCGGAGGCTTCCGCGGGCACATCGTGCGAGCTAAAGGCTTGACATTCTGCAATTTGTGTGGAAAGGAAAAGAGATTGTAGGTTTTGTTTTTGATTTTTGTCATTAGTGAATGAGATGGTTAGATGGCGGACAAGACGGTCAAAATTAAGGTTTGTGCAACCGAAGTTACGGCTGGAAGAGAATACAACGGTAAGATAAGCTTCGATGAGATAGAGTTTGCTTATCGTATGGAACTTGTGAGGTCATTTTATGAGCTGGGTCAAATGGCTGCTGCTCAAAATCCGGCTGAAGCAACGAAGTTCGTCAAATGGCACGTAGAGGATTCCAAAGGCAGAGTTGTTGTCCTCGATGATCAAACACAGACGTTATTTGCAGCAACCGCGGGGTCGGTTGCTGCCGAATTGTATGATAACAGATCTCAAAGAGTATGTGATTTTAGTCGCAGAATGGCAGACAGAATGGGATATTCTATTGACCATGAGTTAAGTTGCGAGTATCGAATGCCGAGAACGCCGCAATTTGAACAGGTTCTGAAGAAGCTCACCGATAGCAAACGCGATTAAACCGAATTAAAAGTCTTCTGAGAAATTAGGCAAATGGATTTATTGGCCGAATTTAATTCGCGTAAGCCGAAGATAAGCGCATGGCTCGCTTCTACTAAGGATAAGTGGTGTAATGCAGACGACGTGCGATTTGAGTTATGCTTCTGTTTGTGCACACCGCAGAGCAAGGCGCTTGTTTGCCGAAACGCAATTAGTAAGCTCCGAAAGAAAGGATTGCTTGAATCAGCTGGTAGTGAAGACATTTCCAAGCATATGACCGGAGTACGGTTTGCGAACAATAAAGCAAGTTATATTATAGAAGCGCAAACGAAGTTCCTGACGGTTTATCAGAAAATCGTCGAACTGAACGCGAAACCGTTGGAATTGCGTGACTGGCTTGTAAAGAATGTTAAAGGCTATGGTTACAAAGAAGCGTCGCACTTTTTGCGGAATATAGGGCTTGGCGAAGAGCTGGCTATTTTAGACGTTCACATTCTGCGGGAGATGGCTGAAAACGGACTGGTTAGTAAGGACGAAAAAAGAAAGGGAGGGCTCTCGCCGCGGCTTTATTTAGAAACGGAAAAAGCGTTCGCCGGTCTGGCTAAGAAACTAGGTTTGAAGTCGGCTGAGCTTGATATCGCGATATGGCTTGCCCGGTCTGGAAACGACGAGATTATGTAACGTCTATGTTGCGTATTGGCAATCTTTATTAACTTTGCGTCGCTACTCAACGTGTGGTGACCTGAGCTGCAACTTCGGTTCTGCATAACAGCAACGCTGAGGAAGCTCTGTCCACTCCCATGGGTACGAATGGTTCGCTTCGGCGAGTCATGATATCCGTGGAGCAGCGCGATCCGTTAAGGGTCACGGTGGGAATCGTGAGCCGGATCACAGAAACGAACCTAGCAGACGAATCTTGGCTATGAAGATATGTACAGTCCACCGAGCCTTGGTTATGAAGATGCGTATGCTCGAAGACCTTCGGTCTTCGGCATGATAGGTTGAAACGGGTTCGGCGCGCGCGAGTGCAAGAGGGTTGTCTATTGTCGCGTCTGCTTCGGCAAACGTGAGCAGTAAAACAACGTAACGCTTAGACAAATGTTGCACGGCCCTACGCCGGCGGTTTTCCGCCAGCGCTTTTTGGGATGCGAGCTTGCGACAACGCAAGCGAGCTCTGACAAATAAAAGGGCTGACATAAGACGGGCTAAGCCAGGTCACCACTTAACCTATATTCTCTAGTATATACTTTTCGAATTTTGGAGAATAAAGCGTTAAATTATCGTTAAGTCCTAGTTAAATACTTAACGTTTTTGTATAGCGTAATGTGTTGCTCTGCCTCTGCCGATCCTATAGAGCAACCCTCTCTTCACCAAATTCTTTAAGTCAGCAACTGCCGTTGGCACGCTGACTTTGTAGAGTTCGATGTACTTGCGTGATGTTATTACTTTATGTTCTCTGACATAACCGAGAGCGTATTGCTGTCGCTGATTTAACCCACCTCTCCCCGCGGGTGGAAAGCGATTGAAAAGCGTTAGTTTGAAAATCGTTCCAAGATCTTCTGGTTGCGGGTCGGGAAGACCGGCAGATCTCATAGCATTGAACATACGCGGAAAGCCTGTTCCCAGTCCTTCAACAATGTTCACGTCGCTCAGCAGACGATACAGTGTCGGGTTGCGTGGGATCCCGAGTCCTAGGAAAGGAAGATTTTCTACCTTAAGCTCACGTGGTAATGCCCCCGGATTAGTGATTTCGATGCGGTCATCGAAAATGTTGATTTGTGTGGCAGCTTGAGAATAATAATCACGATGGACAACGGCGTTAACAATAGCTTCGCGAATAGCAACGAGCGGATACTCCAATATTTCTTCTCGACGGACCGCCTCGATACGATACGCTTTTTTGATGTTTTTGAGAATAAACGCCATAGTTTCCTCTATATTCTCTACGAGTGTTTTGGAAACCGTCGTTGAGTCTATTACGTCTGCTGCTATTGTTCCTCTGAATTTAGCCAATTTCATTTGGTTTTGAGCGATAAATTTCGATGGATCTCGAGAGAACATAAGAATCGCCGACTTTTTTATGCGGAATTCGCCGCTTGTTGTCGCGACCTTGAGAGTACACAGGATTGATTTCAGTTTCGACTCTTCAAACGGAATTGCGGGATTGCGATTAGCAATATATTTCTTTATTTTCTCCATATCTAAATCCGAAATTTTAGCATCGACGTATTCGTCTTCGAAGGATAATACCTGGCGTTTTTTCAGAAAATCCTCAATTGCAGGACCTGCAATTTTATGGTCGGTAGTCCCAACTCTGATATATATCTCATTTTTGTAATAGCAAACACCGCTTCCCAGTTGCGGTACTTTTACAGCCAAAACCTTACCCCCACGTGTATCGACCGGAATTATTGAACATATCGGAGCTGGACTGCAGTCTTGTTGCGAATGGTATATTTGTTGTTGCATTTCGTCCGATTTTCGGTTTTCAATACCGCATATAGCTCCATCGTCTTCTACACCAATCAACAGAATTCCACCGCTAGAATTTGAGAAAGCGCAGATAGTTTTGCCGACATCTTTGTCTGAATTCCTCTTGAATTCCGTTGTTTGCGTTTCGCCGCCTTTTATGATTTCCAGTAATCGCTTTTCGTTCATATCGTAATCATAAGGTATTTAATTAAGAGTTTATTTAAACTTAACGATTCTTTTAATCCGCTACTATAGACGTATTTCTTTCTCTAACCACGGAATTTTGCTGTGCTTCCGTTTCCAGAAAACATCTTCCCAAATATAATGGACGGCCAGCATGGATTATCTACCGTACCGTTTTTTGATATCGTCCCGAATCTTGTTCACCGTCACCAATCGCTTGTTGTAGAAAAGGCGGGAGTATATCTTTTGTTGCCACGGAGCGATGTGATCGAAGACATCGTAATGGTGGAATACTTCGAATAGAAGGATGCGTGCAGTTTCAGGTCCCACTCCGTACAATTTCATCAATTCTTTTTCGGTCCCTTCTTCGTTCATACCTCGCAGTTTTAATTCGTTAATTTTGTCTTTTGCAAAGTCTTGCGAAAGACGCTTGATGAACTTTGCACGATAGCCTACTTTCAAATTCCTTAGTTCCTGCTCCGAAACTTTCTCTAAATCCTCCGGAAGCCACATCGCATAAAGTTCCATGCCATCGAATTTCAGCACAGTCCCACATTTCCCTAAAAGGGCATCGAGCATTTGTACGCTTCTGCGTACCGTTGCATTTTGTAGGACTATGGCGATGATCAGAAGTTCGTATAGATTGTATTGGCTTGAGGTTCTCATTCCCATCCATTTTTTGAAAATGGGATAGAAGCACATGTCCCTTTTTGCTAACTCATTAAACTCTTTTAGATCCGCATTCAGTTCAAATCGCCAAATGATTTCCCGCTTTAATAATTCTATTTCTTTTGCAACAAGAGGTTTCCTAGAATAAATAGAAATCCTCAACCTCGGCTTGGCAATAGTTCCTGCATCTTCTATTTTCAGACCATATAATTCCTTGCTAAAGCGCAATGTTTGCCAATACTCTTTTGACACCCAATCGTCCATCTTTAGATTGTTGGGAAAGTGAGATGGCTTGTGGAATGTGCCATCAAAATGAAATGGAGAACTAGGTGAAATGAAGAAGTTCTTCTTGTTTTCTAGAATTTGCGAGTTCATAGAGAATTCTTCTATTCGCTGATTATAAGTCATTGATTCCAGCTAGCCCGTCTTTCGGCGTAGTCTACAAGCAAGACACGAAATGTCTTGCTGTACACGGCGAACATACGTTCGCCGGTACTGGAGAAATTGCGTTTCTTCATGTGCACGAAAAGCAAAGCTTCTCGTTGTATGCCAGTCACAACGTAACTTATATTCTCCAACACATATATTCTGGATTTGGGTTCGTTTCATAGTCCACACTACAAGATACCACCGGTCTGCGACCGGCAGAGTGCAGGGATTCGCTTCACACCGCTAAACAGGTTCGCAAACCCCGGCGAGAACATGTTTCTGTTTGCGCACTTTTCGCTTTTCATCACTCTGTGGCTTTGATTATTTCTGAAAGTACTGACAATTTTTTGTTCAGATTCTTCATGATGTCCTTTTTTTCTTCAATCGTAAGCTTTGCGATATCTTTTCCTTTCCTAAGACCCGTCTCTATCTCTTTTTTTGTGCTTTCCAGACATTTTAGCAAAGAGCTCTTGAAATTTTCCTTACCTTTTTCAAGGCGTTGGTGATAATCGAAATGTCTTATTCTGCTAAGGTTGACGTCGACATTGTGCGCAATCTTTTCCTCGAGTTCGCCGAGTATTTTCTTTCGCTGAATACCTAACGGCAGGATTGAAATCGTTGGTATAAGCAAGGACTCCGAACCGAAGCTCTCTACCTTGAAGTAAAATGCCGTGCGGAAATTCGTGTCATATTTCGGTGACATTTGTTTCGGCGTGAAACGGAAAATATGCGATGACGCATCTTTCAGGCGCCGGTTCGTGTCGTTAATAAGATAGGCATATCGCCTTTCAATCTCGCCCAGGATTTTCATGATTTTTTTGTCCTCGGACTTTCGCCAGATCGCCAGCTCGTTCTTCACATGCTTTTCCAACAGGGAGTTCACAAAATCGATAAATTTCGTGCCGTCTTTCTTGGTTTCGATGTCCGCGACGGCTTTGTCATAAATCGATTTGACAATTACTCTCTTCGCGCTTTCCATATCTTCATTTATTTGCGACATCAATTTTTCGAATTCCGAGTCGAGCGAACTTGAATAGAGAAGCGCGGAATGCCTTATCGCTTCGTACTGTTCGTTAAATTCCGCGGACTTCTTGGCGATACTCCGCACAGTCATGCCCGTAGCTATGTATTCAGACTGAAGCCTGTTGTAAAGAGATTTGGAAATCGCGTTCAGTTTAAGTCTCGCAGATTCCAAAAGCGCGCTGCTTTTGCTCTTTGATAGGAAAGCGGTCAAATCATTTTCAAGCCGCAGAATGCCACTGCTTTTCAAGAGTTTTTTGTTACGTTTTATTTTGGCTTCTAGGCCAAGTTTCGAAGACACCGAAACCACGTCTGCATCAATGCCGAGCCGTGAAAGCTCTGACTCGACATGCTCTATCATTTCGGATAATTCTTTCTTAGAAACGTAGTCAGATTTGTTCAAGACAATGAATAATTTAGGCGCATACCTCCGGATGCTTTTCACGAATTCCAATTCATCGTTTGACAAAGGCGAATCTGCAGAAATCAAAAGCACCGCAGCATCACAATTTGGAAGATAGTCCTGCGTTACTTTGGTATTGTGCAGCAGCGTTGAGCTTATGCCGGGAGTATCTATAAGCACAACATTATTCTTGAGAAAATCGGATTTGCAGAAAACCACGACACGCTCAACTTTCTTTTTGTTCTTTGGGTTATGCTTCTCAGTTACAAATTCCCGCAATTTCGTAATAGGATAGACCTTTTCATCGCCCGATGAATATATGCGGATTTCTTCCTTTTCGCCATGCCTGATTTCTGTGACTATCGAAGTGAGCGGTACAACGCCGATAGGTAAAATCTCTTTTCCCAGCAAGCAATTCGCAAGAGTGCTTTTCCCACGGTTGAACTGACCTAGAAGCACCAAGTTGAATTCGAGGTTGTTCAATCGTTCGGCAACATCGGCCAAAGTTTTTACCGCTTTCTTGTCATCGTTTACCAAATTTGCTAGCGTGACTGACAACCGAACCAATTTATCATCATTGAATCGCTTCATTCGTCACACCGTACTTTCAACTTATCTTTTGCCGCGATGCACTTGTTTCCAATGATCTCCAACTGTTTCACCATACCTTCATAATTCTCCCGGTAATAGTCCTTCTCCAAAGTTTTCACCATATCCCGTATTTCTATGGCAGACGATTTTAGCTGTTCATCGACCGCTATTTTATTTTGCTCATATATGTCTACTTTGTGCAATATATCAAGAACCCTGGATTTCGACTTTTGTATAGCCAGAAACACCACATGTCTTGATATGCGCGCGTACTTGCTTGTTCTGTAGAAGTCCTTCTCGATAGCATACATCTTTGAGAAGAAGAAAGATACAAACTCGCTCAATTCTTGTATCCTGCCCAAATTTTCAATCGTTTCATTAAACAACGATCTATCCAGCTTCGTCATGTGGCTCACCTCTGAAGAATCAGAAGCTATCAGCCTTTCGGCAGTTAAGGGCGAGCCTCATCGCCGATCTAATCATCGTAAATGGTATTCTTAAACCTTAAGGCGTGGAACTCAAACGCGGGGTTGTTATCGTTCAACCTTTTTCAACTAGCCCGTCTTCTGGGCATAGGCTATGCCAGGTCACCACCTAACATATATTCTCTAGTATATACTTCTCAGTCTTCAGCAATCTATTAGTCGTCTTCGTATCAGAGTAATTAATGATTGATATGATGAGCAAAAAGCTGAAGCCTATTACAAGTGTGCCGGCATTGGTAGTCGAGAGTATAGACAGTTTCGAGCAGGAAATGAGCAAAAAACAGGCTTCACCGAAGAACAAGAAGTTCCTCAGCGAGTGCAGGAGCATCTATCAGAAGCACAGATTCTAGTGACCTCGATGACTTCTTCCGATTTCCCTTTCTCAGAACTGAAAATCGAAAACCTTAATGAAAAGCATAACCTTAACGAGTTTCAATGCACAGATGAAACTCTCGCAAATTTTCTCACAGAACAAGCACTGAATCACCAGAAACAGCTCATTGTAACAACTCACGTTTGTATATACAACGGCAGAATTGCAGGATTCTTTTCTATCTGTAACGCGGAGCTTGAGTTGAAGGAGAAGGAAAAGAAGGCCGAACTGCTGGATATGGGCAAAGGCTACAGAAAATATCCAGCAACGCTGATAGCAAGGCTTGCCGTGCATAAAGAGTTCGAAGGCAAAGGAGTAGGGACGTACTTGCTGAAAGCAATCGTCGGTAAGATTCTTGAGAGCAGTGCGGCGTTCTCGGCAAGCAGATTTGTCATAGTCGATGCTTATCCACAGGCCGAGGGTTTCTACAAAAAGTTCGGGTTTGAGAGAATCGAAACAAAGAAGCAGTACAGTTCCGACGATAACATTCCGATGTATGTGGATATCCTTGATATCGGCGTGAAACCGAATTAGCCCACTTTTCGACTAGCCCGTCTTTCGGCGTAGTCTATGCCAGGTCACCACCTTTTAATTTCTCGGAATAGAACACTAATTACTGCTTTAGTCTAAGGCAGGACGGTTATGGTATTATGCGATTCACACTCAATCATTTCCTATCGCGTGGATCGGCTCTTATCGCCGTAGTTCAGATAGCCGCAATACTTGTGGCTGCATTTGCCGTTTACCCGTTCTTGCAGGCTAACATGTTGTTTGTTGGGCCCGTTATTCTAGTACTTGGTTTCGTGTCACTCGGCATGTTGAAATTGTCCGGTAGAAGCATACGTTCTGTTATTGCCGATATCGTATATGGAGTGATGGACGTCGGTCTGCTTTCGTGGGTCGTGTCTATTGAGGCGGTTTTTGCCGGTCCTGTTGGCGTGGTGTTTGGTACGGTTATAGCACACAGTTTAACCGATGCGGTGGCCGGTATGGCAGAGGGCCAGATTGCCGAATCGTTGCGTAAACACGGCATCGAAGAATCGCGCACGCCGATTTCGAGCGGTCTCGGAAAAATGGTCGGCGGTCTTATCGGTGCCGGTGCAATAATAACGATTGTGTGGCTGGCGCTGGGACAAGTGGCAGTATTTGAATAGGTGGCGAATAGTTCGTCTTTGAATTCGGAGTGGGCGATCAGAATATGTCAAAACGTTCTTCGTGGCGCGGATTGCGAGGGGAAGCTTCGCTTCCCCTGCATGGGCGAAATCCGAGATTTCTCCCTATGAACGAGCTTGTCGATGCTAAAGAGCAAGCGAAAGAAATGCTGCGGACGCTTGAAGCGTTGCATAAAGAGCATCGGACGTTTGACTCGAAGGACATCAAAAAGCATTCCGACCGACTGGCTAGCGACGTCGACGAAACGACCGCACGGCTGCAGGAAAAATTCAGGCAGATAATGGAAGACCTCGAGAATCACAGGTCGCATATTTCGTCGATGCACGATTTCCTGGAAAGGCACTACAAACTAAAGTGAACGGGATTTGCGGAGCTTCCATACTCCAAGTACGATTAAAAATGCTCCTATTACCAGCAGCAAAGTGAGGACATCGTTTATACTTACGCTAATTCCGGTGACTTCGCGTTGGGATGATGAAGCTGCGATCATTTTTTCTTGCATCGTTCCGAACGCTGCATAAGAATCACGAGCGATCATCGACAGCCCGCTCACAAGTACAGCCACAACGCCAACGGCTAGTAGGAAGATGCTTTGGACAGGTGCTTTGGGCTTTAGGATCTCCAGGCTTTTGGGCGTCAGTTCGTAATAGACCCATTTGTGGCCGGTTTCGATTTTGCGGACCATGTCCGCACTTTCCAATTCCTTGATATGTTCGGATACGGTTGATGGGGAGAGCTTTAGTTCGGCTGAAAGCTCAGCCGTCATCTTTTTCCTATAACCGAGGCTTTTGAGTATATTGACCTTTGTTTCGCTTGCAAGCGTCTTGATCATGCGTCGGTCGATTTCCATGTAACCGATTTTGCGGCAATACACTTAAGATTAAACGATTCGGAAAAAACCGAATAATTCCGAGCGCTTTATATCGCTGGCGAACAAAAAAAGTCTAAGATTGGTATGAAAGGAGCGGCGTTCGGAACGGTAATATTTTTGCTGATAGTGGTAGTCGCGGTAATAACGTATGTTCAGTTCGATGTTTCTCCCGAAGCCGCGCAAATGAAAGTGTTTTCCTCCGTCGATGATCTGAAGGCTCACATCAAGCAAAGTTCGGATTACGGTTACATGTACGGAGGATTTGCGGGCGGTCTGGGCGTTCGAACGTTAGCCGAAGGCGCTTCAGTACCGCAAGCAGCCGCAACTGAATCAGAAAGCACCGATTACTCTACGACAAACATACAAGCTGCAGGCGTTGACGAAGCCGACTTTGTAAAGAACGACGGAAAATACATCTACACCATATCGAATAACAAAGTGATAATACTCGATGCGTTTCCAGCTCAGGACATGCGAGTGCTTTCACGGATATCCGTGGAGAACGGAACACCGAGCCAGATATACGTAAACAACGATAGGCTTGTGGTATTTTCAAGTGCAAACATGTACGGGATACTTCCGGAAGCAGAAGCGGCGGAAATTGCGCAGGATAACGCATCTGCCAATGTCGTCACATCGGTCTCTCCACCATATTACCGCAGAACGTTACCCAAAACGACAGTCGATATATATGACGTTTCTGATCGTGCGAATCCATTGCTCGTTCGAGCGCTTGAATTCGACGGTTATTATTACAATTCTCGCATGATAGGCGATTATGTCTATCTGATATCGAACCAGCCGATCTACAACATTGACGACTTGGTTGTTCCGGAATCTGCATATCGCTGCCTCGGGGGAGTCCGATGTTTCAATGTTTACTATTTTGATGCACCGTACGAAAGCAACCAGTTCACGATCGTCAGCGCGATAAACACGCAGATCGACGAGGAGCCGAACAGCAAAGTCTTTCTGATGAGCTACGCGCAGAATACGTACGTTTCGGCAGGTAACATTTACATAACGTATTCAAAGAGCGTCTCACCGTCGGAATTTCTCGACAAGTTTGTTACAAAGATAGTGCCTCTCATTGCAGATGGTGCCGTCAAGCAAAACATAATCGAGATAATGTCGTCATCCGTGTTTTCTAAATCTGAGAAGATGACGGCAGTTGGCAGAGTAGTTCAGGGATATATGTCTACGTTCAGTCCACAGGACGCTCTCGATTTCCAGTATCGACTTGAAGAAAAGATGGCGGAATTTCGGGAGGAAATAGCCAAAGAGATGGAACGGACGGTCATACACAAGCTTTCCATCGACGGCAAGAACGTTGAGCAGACGGCAAGCGGCGAGGTACCCGGCAATACGCTCAATCAGTTTTCAATGGATGAGAGCGGCGGATATTTCCGCATAGCTACTACAACCGATAATTGGAGAATTACGTCGAAGAATCATGTGTACGTTCTTGACGGTAGCCTTAACACGGTCGGTAAATTGGAGGACCTTGCGCCCGGTGAACGGATTTATTCGGTACGATTTATCGGGATCAGGGCGTTTATGGTCACGTTCAGGCAGATCGATCCGTTGTTTGTGATCGATCTGGCAAATCCGAACGCTCCGCAAGTGCTAGGATTCCTGAAGATACCGGGCGTTTCGGACTATCTACACCCGTACGATGAGAATCACGTTATAGGCGTTGGACGTGACGCGAGCGACGAAGGAAGAATGCGCGGGCTTAAGCTATCGTTGTTCGATGTGACGAATCCGGAAACCCCGACGGAGATATCAAACTACATCATAGGCGAGCGTGGGACATATTCGGAAGCTCTGAACGATCACAAGGCGTTCCTGTTCAGCAGAGAAAGGAGCTTGTTGGCAATACCCATTACGATGTACGACTATAGGATACTCGAAGACGGGCAGTCTGCATCCGATTCGTGGGCAGGGGCGTATGTGTTCAATCTCGACTTGGAAAACGGTTTCGTCTTAAAAGGAAATGTCAGCCACGTCAGTCACACGGCAGCCGAAGGAGAGAAAGGATATTATGACTACGGCCAGACCATCAGGCGCTCACTATACATCGATGATACGCTTTACACGGTTTCAGAAAGCATCGTTAAAGCCACAAATCTGCAGGACATGGCGGAGATACGCGTTGTCGAATTGGCTTAAATATCTTACAACGCTTGTCATATTACGATTTGGGTAATTCACATGGCCGAAAAGGAAAAAACATACATGCCGCAGTCGACTGCGGGTCTTATCCGATACTTCGAAGGCGAAGAAGGCATTAAGATGAGCCCGAAGGTAGTAGTCGGGATTTCTGCAGGTTTCGGAGTGTTTGTGCTTCTTCTGCGGTTTTTGGCGGTTTGAGATACCATCTAGAATAAGCTATAAATATTGGGGGGGGGGCATACACTTAGCATGATACGATTGCTAATTGTGCTTTCGATATTCTCCGTGGCTGTTGTTTCTGGTTGTATTGGTCAGACAGCAACGCAAACTAATCAAACATATGTTCGACCATCCGGCGACCAATTAAAAACTTGTAGCCAACCTTCCGATTGTGGAGATTTTTTCGATTGCGTGAATTCGCATTGTATCAAGTTATTGCCGCCGGCGTTGCCGGTATAGGCGACTGTTATGAAGAACCTAATCGTTGTATGCATTGCAGTTTTGCTAGTTCCTATAATCGTGTTTGCGCAAAGCGACGTTTTACAATCCGAATCAATGCGCTATGATCCACAAACGCAAGAAGTTTGGTTTGATTTTGTTGCGGGATGGAATCTCATGCCCCTGAGTCAGGCTTACCTTGTAACTGAAAATACGGACATAGATAACAGGTGTGGGTTGGAGAACATGAAGGCCGTGTATATCTGGGATCCCACCAAGGCTACATATTTCGGTAGGTCCGATTTAACGGATATCACTTCCCCGACAGGCGAAAAACTTGGAGATTATGGACCCTATGAAGCGTGGGAAATGTATTTTGACGAATGGATACAACTCCAAACTCATGCACGGAGCGGGTACGCGTTTGCATCGAATGGAGCCGGGTTCGTGTACTCAAACGCAGCTTGCAAGAAGAAGTTGAAATTTCCCGTGAGCAACTTTGGCCAGTTCACCGTTAAGAACGAGAGTAACACGGGTCTTGGAGGTACATCCTTTGTCTGGGAAAATGTGCAAGCGGGCAAAAAGTTAGATAGCGGCGTAAATTTCATTCACGTAGCTCCATGGATGTTAGGGAAGTCC
>Ga0315284_10009340_pt1 | contig 13982 bp, 8 predicted proteins | sample YL17G09_16_MG_FD_203696 | JGI IMG/M metagenome (GOLD analysis project Ga0315284, IMG submission 203696) | Sediment microbial communities from Yellowstone Lake, YNP, Wyoming, USA - YL17G09_16 | ecosystem: Environmental > Aquatic > Freshwater > Lake > Sediment | place: USA: Wyoming | collected... | reverse complement strand
GCGCGTTTGCGGCTCCTTCGGGGCAGTTCTGGAGTCATGGCCTGTGCAGGCTTCGTCTTCCCTCCTACCTTCCTCCCTTTGGCCTTCTTCTTCCCATTGCCTTTGCCGCTTTTGCCTTCTTTCCTTCCGGTCTTCCGACCTTTTCTCTTCACGCCGGCCGGCCGATTTGCGTAGACCTCTTGTCGCCGTTCGGGCGGTCATTCTTCGGGGAAATTGGGGTTGGCGAACTCGACGAAGCACTCGACGGCTGCACGGTCGTAGGCCCGGGCGGCCTCTATCTCGTCGTCATCTCACTTGTTTCGGTCATTTGTCCGGCATGCCTTTTACGTCCCAGATCAGGGTGTCGGGCCAATGGTTCTCGCTTAGGAAACTCCAGTATTCCTTCTGGTCCTTCAGGAAGCAGCCAAGAAAGGCCACGCTGTAGGAGTTTACGATCTTGTACGTCAACTCCATCGAGGTGAACTCGAAGGGCTCATTCGTGTCCCGCCGCTTGCCGGCTCCGACGCCGTCGCCGAAGTTCTTGTTGACCTTGAAGACGTCGGTGAACGAATAGTGTCCGCCGTTCTTCAATTCGAGGAGGAAGGACGGGCCGGTGTGCTTCGCGTGATTGTCGCGAATGAGTGCGTTTCCCAGGACGCCGAGAGTGCGGTCCTCCGTGCCCAGCATGCGCAGCGAGGGGACAGTCAGGTTCGTATGGAGGGGTGGAGCGCCGGACATCGCAACCACCGCCTTGAATCGCGGCTCCCGATCCGCCGCCCAGTGGGCGGTGAAGGAGCCAAAGGACATGCCGGCGACGGCCGCGTGTTCCGTATCGATGCGGCCGGCGAATCGTGGATCCGCGCCCGTGTCCCATCGAATCATCTGGTCGAGCAGGAAGCTCATGTCGAGCGGCCGGTCTTTGGCCGAGTTGATGCGCTCCCCGCCCTGAGACACGATGGGCTTGCCGTCGATGATCGTCCATCGGGCGTTGCCCGTGTGGTCGGGCGAGACGATGATGTAGCCGTGGCTCGCGACGTAGTCGCACCAGAAAGTGTTCTGATGGCGAGAGCCGCCGTTGCCGTGCGAGAAGACCACCAGCGGGAATCGCCCTTCGCGCACCGGCGCGTTTCGATGCGATTCGTTCCAGTAGACCTTGTCCACTTCGGACGCGCTCATCTTGTACGTCTTCACGATCAGCTCGTCGATTTCGGGAGTCACGCCGCCGGGAATGAAGTCCGAGTACTTGTTCCTGGGCATTTGCCGGGCTTCGTCCGTCGCGGGGTACCAAATCTCCGTGACGAGCGTGCGAGGCTGTTCGGTGAAGTTGTCCGTGCGGCCGGCATCGACGAACACCGGGGTAGTCACGCCCACGGGGAAGGGTCCCGCCGACAGCGGGTCCGGCGGCGCTGCTTTCGCCGTCTCGCTCGAAGCGGCCGGCGGCGCCAGCAGTGCGACGATCCACAGCAATGACGTTATCGACGTGATCGTTCGTATGCGCATCATCTTATCCTCAGGGTCATTGCCGGCATTATGGTTGAGGTCTCCGCTGGAAGCAAGGGGAAAGAGAAACAGCGGGCGGCACCGGCCATTCCCCCATCGCCATCCCGGACGCTTCATGTTAGAATCGCCTGCGTGGCTCTTGATGGATGATAGGAAATATGCATAGCACTGTCGGTTTGAAACTCGGCACGCTGGCGCTGGACGTCCCGTTCTTCCAGGCCTCGCTCAGCGGCTACAGCGATTACGCCATGCGGACGTTCGCCCGCCGGTTCGGCTGTCCCTTTGTGATGACCGACGTGATGCTGGACAAGAGCGTGACCCATCCCCAGTTCCAGAGCAAGGCCTGCTTTCGCCCCGGTGACGACGAGCATCCGGTGGGCGCCCAGATTCTCGGCAAGACCCCCGCGACGATGGCCCGGGCCGCCAGCGACCTGGTCGGCGCCGGATACGACGTCATCGACCTGAATTTCGCCTGTCCGGCCCCCAAGGTCGTGCGCCGCGGCCGGGGCGGCGCCCTGCTCGATGCCCCGGACGCCGCCATCGACATCCTGAAAGCGGTCCGGGACGCCGTCCGCTGCCCGGTCCTGATGAAGCTCCGCATCGGCATGAACCATTCGACCCGGTCGCGGGACTGCTTCTGGGAGATCGTGACCCGCTCGGTCGAACACGGGGCCGACGCCCTCGTGATTCACGGACGCACCGTGTCCGAAATGTACCGCGGCAAGGCGGACTGGGACACCCTCGCATCGGTCAAGAGCCGCCTGCCCGCCGCCACGATCATCGGCAGCGGGGACATCTTCGATCCGTCCGCTACCGTCGAGCTGCTGAAGAGGACCGGACTCGACGGCTTCGTCGTCGCCCGAGGCGCCATCGGCAATCCCTGGATCTTTCGCGACCTGCGCTGCGTGTGGGAGAACCGCCCCCTGCCGCCGCCGCCCGACCTCGCCGAGCAGCGACTCGTCATCCTTGAACATCTCGACCGCGTCCTTCAGGGCCACCCGGAGAAATGGGCGGTGAATCACTTCCGCAAATTCATCGTGTATTACACGCGCCGCCACCCCAAACGCAAACAGGTCCTGCTGGCCCTGCTGAAAGCCAAGACCCGCACCGAGGTCGAAGCCGTAATCAACACCTGGTACGCCGATGCCAGTCCGGCGGAGTGCACCCATTGCCCGCCTTTTCAGTCGTGAGCGTCGCGAGACAGTGTGCCACTAGTTTTCATGGGGTGCCATAACGCCAAGATTCTTCACTGGGCTACGCTCCGTTCGGGATGACAGCTATGCGCGAGGATGAATCATATTTCGGTATAAGACAATGAAAACACGGCAAGGTTGCCTACATGTCATCCCCGCGAAGCCGGGAATCCAGCCGCATGCCGTCCGATCCTGGACCTCGCCTGTGCGGGGGTGACATGGGAGGACACTGAAATCCGAGGGCTGAGTCCTTTCTTGTCCCTATCGCTATCGCCGCCCCTGCGGCCGCCGGTGTATTCCGGGCGACCTCAACGCCTGGGGACAGGCTGTGGGCCGGGGCGCGGCGGCGGGTCGTCGTCCGGGGTCGGCCCTATGGTGTCGATGAATATGACGCCGGCAGAGTTCGGATCGCCGCTGAGCACGTCGATGCCGGGATTGTCGGGGGCGTACGCATAGCACCTGGCCAGCGCCCGCCCGTTGTGCCCGCCTGCGATATAGAGCTCCCCCCGGGCGCTCGTCGCGACCATGCCCCTTGCGGCGTAGGGCAAGGGCTGGCTCGGCCGCCATAGATTCGTCTCCGTGTCGAGGATGTCCATCGTCGAGAACCAACTGGTCGTTGACGTGGTGACGCCGCCAACGACGTAGATGTAGGACCCGACCGGCTCGGACTCGGCGTAGCACCGGGGCGTTGGGATGCCGCCTACGGGCGACCAGGTGCGATCGCGACTGTGGAAGGCCCAGCCATATGTGACCGGCTGCAGGGCCGGATAGCCGAACAGTGTATTCGTCCCGGTCAGCAGGTACACCGTCTCGCCCACCGACGTGGCCAGGTCCCCCAACGCACGCGGTTCCGGCATCGTATAGGGCCCGATCCAGACATCCAGGTCACTGTTGTATATGAGGATCTCGTTGAGGATCTGGTGTTCCGGGTTGGCCACGCCGCCGAAAATCCAGATCTCATTGTCGATGACCGCCGAGCCCATGTCCTCGCGCCCGGAGGGCATGGGGCTGCGCTCCAGCCATTGATCCGATGCGACGTCATATTCCAGGCACTGGTCATACTTGATTTTTAGGTGGCTGTCGTAGCCGCCGATCAGGAAGAGGCGGTCGCCCACCGCTCGCAGGCACGGGCTTTGGATGGCTAGCGACATCGGCGCTATGGGCGCCCAGGACCCGGCCAGGAGATCGTAGGCGAAACCCATGTTCGTCTCGTTGCCGTCGCAGATGCCGCCAATAGCATAGAGACGATCCCCCATCGCTTCAAAGCCAAGCTGCTCCTTGGCCTGCGGCATGTCGGGCAGACGCTGCCACACGGCCGCGGCCAGCAACGAGGATAGAATTGTGGCCAGGATCATTGGTCACCTCGCACAGGGAGAGGGCCCACCTTCACACAAGCACGCACATGGACATACTGAAAGCCGTACCGCGATCAGCGGCGCAAGCGCCATTCAGTGCGGGAGCGTTGCGACCTTGCCGCACGCCTGCACACCTCGGCGCATTCCCACGATCACCAACTATCCCTGGAGAGTGTCGGAGGCAAGAACCAGAACTGCCCATGCTCCTCCTTGAAGCATAAGTATTCTACCCTGCCGGCAGGCGTTCGTCAAGTGACATATCGAAGAATCTCAAAACCGAAAAGGCGTCAGTCCTGAATGGCACTTCCATAAGGCCTATGCCGCGTTGAGGAGGCGTGCTTTGGCAATGGATCGAGGCTCGTTCAGATAGACCTGTTTCTTGGGTCGTCTTTTCACCGCACGCGGCTCGACTCGATCCGGGCGGTCATTGACGCGATGGGTGGCCACGGCTCTGAGGACAGCCACATACAACTCGCTTCTTCGCTGGGGACACGACCAGCCAGCCGCCGCGAAGGCGACCAGGGTTTGCAGCGTTCCTTTGAAGCTGATGTCACGGGGATAGGCCCCGACCGTTGCCGCCGCTTGGGCCATGAGCTTGCGGATCAGGTTGTAGGCCAGCAGGTGCATCCAAATCTCCTTGCGGACCATCGCGGGGCTCTTGCACCGCAGCACGTCCATTTGCATCACGTGCTTGATCGAACGCAAATCCAGTTCCGCCTGCCAGCGACAACGGAAAGCCGTCGCCAGTTCTTCCTTGCGATAGACCTGCGGATCCAGCAGCGTGGTGACCAGCCGCAGATGGCGACACCGAAAGCCTTTCTGAGACACCTCCACCGTCACCTCGCGAAGGCTTAGCGTCTGGGGTAGGCTTTCGTAGAGTTCTTGACTCATCCACGACGGCCGTACCGGTTTGTGCCATTGCACGACATGATCGTGACGGCCCAGCCGTCGGCCCTGACGGAAATCCACCCGACGCTTGCCACCGTGACGACCGAGCAGATCCACGCCGCGTTCGAGCAACAGGGCGATGGTCCAGTAGTTGGAGAAAATGGCATCGGTCAGCAGGATGTCCCCGGCCTCCAGTTGGTCCAACAACTGCCGCAGGAGGGCCGTCTCGCCGGTCTGCTTGCCGCGATAAGGTCCCATGGCCACGTCCAACACGGCACCGCACGACAGACCGATCAGTCCTACCAGACGCAGAATGGGAAAGCCCAGGCCTTCCTTCTGCGCCGACTGCTGTGGATAGGCATTCTGATTCGCCGGTGTATCCGGCATGCTCGCGGTGGTGCCATCGGCGATCTTGATGGGCCTGCCGCCCAACAGGCCTGTGGGCGGAACCTGATGCTGTAACTCCAAGCCACTGCTACGAGCCAGATCAGCCAGGAGGTTCTCAGGCAGACGCTGGCGTGCCTTGCAATAGGGGTCGGTCTTGGCACTGCCTGAGCTGTCTCCGCCGACGCACAAGAAGGCCAGCAGGCGTGCCACGGCCGCCCGGCAGGACTGGTCAGAGGCGAGCACCTGGTACAGGAACGTCCAGATCGTCAGCAGCGGCGTGTACAAACGTTCCCGATAATGGACTTGATGTCGCTCCAGGGCCGCCTCAACCTGCTCCTTGGGCAGCAGTTTCGTGAGGCACAGGTCTTGATCTTCCACTATTTGCCGCCGACACTGGCGAACTCGGCGGACTTGGCTGTCCAGCCGTCCTTGGGTATACTTGTTCATTGCAGACCTCCTTGCTGATAGATTGCCATAACAACAATCTCGTCGGCTTGGAGGCCTGTTCTTCTATACCCTTATCGGTCCATGAGTTACAGCTTATGGAAGTGCCATTCGGGTCAGCCCTTATTAAGCTTTAGCGGATATCTCGCCTACCAGGGGAACAGGACGGACGTACGAAGCAGGCGGCGGGACGCCGCGCTCGTGCGTGGGAGCGTTGTCCGAGCGGGGCAAGCGGCCACGGGCCGCCGGGGAAGGATTCAACCGCGGAGGTCGCAGAGGTACGCAGAGAAAGAAGCGAACTTCGGCAATCACAAGGGATTACCCTCTGCGTCCCTTCGCGTCCTCTGGGGTTAGATATGCGTTTCAATCTGCGCAAATCGGCGAAATCTGCGGATGAATTCTTTGCTTGGATTTCAGATGCGTTTGTCCACAGATTGCGCAGATTTTCACCGATTTGGAGCGGACTAATCGGTCTCCCTCGGTGGTTCATTATGCTCGTGCGTGAGAAGACCATCGGCAAGCATCCGCTTGCCGCTGCCACCCGTCGTAGAACGTGGCCTCGTGGTGTGTTGTGGGTTGTGCGTCCGTACACGGCCTTTTTAGGCGAGCGGGGACGCTCGGCCTACTTGAAAGCCGGCGGTTGCAGGCGGGGGGGCGAGGTGGAAGGTGCGGCTGTGCAAAAAATCGTGGGGTCGGGTTGACAAGGGCGGGCGTTTGCGGTTTAATGTAGGGGCTTGGCCGTGATGAAAGCGGCTGGGCGGGAACTGGACAGGTGCCCGAGCGGCTAAAGGGGATGGGCTGTAAACCCATTGGCGCAAGCCTGCGTAGGTTCGAATCCTACCCTGTCCAATCGGGTGTTTGCGAGGTGTCGCAGAGCCTCGTCTTGCGTCGCGTTTGCGGGTTGACGAATGGAGAGCGACGGCACGCAAGGCTCTGCGGCATTTCGCATCGCCACATTTGAGGAGCAGGGGAAGGAGACCCTCCAATTGCTGAGTGACCACGTCGGCCGCACACAGAACCTCATCCACGGCGTCCTCCAGTACTCCCGCGTCGGCTGAACCGAGGAAGGCACATTGCCCCAAACCACGTGGGGGGCGCCGCACGCTGAGAGTGAAGTCCTCACGGCTTGACGATGACCTGATATCGAATCGTCATCTACCACTGACCTGTGCCCGCGAACCTCATTTGCGGGGACGTGCGTGGAGATTCGGCATTCTCTCAATGATCCAATGGCCGCCTGACAAGGGTACACGGGTTCGGAAATAGCGGTTTTTTGGTGGTCAAAGGCAATGCGAGACGGTATGATGGTGTGGTAGTCCCAACGGCAACGGAAATGCAGGAGGTCATGCAATAAGGGGTGAAACGCCTGCGGCCATCTGCGACTCGGCGTCGCGCGGCGCGTTCCGCGTGTCTCTTACGCCGATCCCAGTGCGGCCGTCCGTCTCAAGTCATTATCCAAATGGTAATAGGAGGTGTGACCATGAACAGGCAGAGCCATGAGTGTCATTCCATGCGTAATGGGGTCCGTCTGATTGCGGTGTTTGGCCTGGCAGTCGTCGCGCCCGTGGCTATGGCCATGGCGCAGATGTCCGCCGCGGGGCCTGGGGAAGTGACGCCCGATACGGCCGTGCGATTGGGCAAAGCCGCTGCCGACGCCGCCTTTGGAGCCGTGGAGCTGGTCCATGTGACCCCCTATCTTGACCCGGATATGAACGTCTCGGCCTATGCGATCGAGTATGCGCAGCCGCAGGATGGGTCTGCCGTGACGGTCATCGCCGGCGCCAGGCGCGACGATGTCCCGATCATCATGATGTGGCGAGGTCTGCCGAAACACGGCGATCCGGACGTTCTGGCGGCCGCCCACCGGCGCGTCGAAGGCGCCCTGGGGGTTGTCGTGAGCGACCCGGCCGCCATCTTCTGGCTCGATACCTATGAGTTGTGGGCCCGATTCCCCGAGACCAATCCGCAGACCGGCAGTGCCATCCTCTGCAACCTCTACACCGGCGAGATCACCACCTTCGCAGAGCTTCAAACGAAGTGGCGGAACCGCCAGAGAAACGTCCTGGTTGGGGCCCAGGCCTCGACCTCCGAGGCTCGCACGTCCGGCATCGGTATTGCCGGCGCACCACAGGAACAGGCGGCCGGCAGGGCCCTCGCACAGGCGGAGTACATCGAAGCCCAGTGGGCCGCCGCGGAGGACTTCCTGGCGAAGGGTGCACGCAGGGCCTCGGATGTCTCCATTCAGGTAACACCTCATTATACCCAGTACGTCGACGGCGTGCCGAACCTCAACGAGCAGATTCCCTGGGACGGCCGGGACTGGGACGGCGACTCTCAGACCGTTGCGGCAATGGACGTGCTGCTCTTCTGGGATACACGCGGGTATGACCGGCTTGTCGATGGCGGCGATCTCGATGCCGTTCACGGGGACCTCCAAAAAGCCATGCTGTGGAACCACGGCGCGACCGATCCGAACACCGCATCCGGCCTGGCGGAGTTCATCAATGGCCTGTCCTACGGCAACCAGTACTCGTTCCTTGTCGAGCTATTCGAGATGTGGGCCTCGTCGCCCTATTCATGGCCCACGTTTACCGACTGCCGCCGCGAAATCGACAGCGGCAGGCCCGTCCTGTTTGGCGTCAAGAACTACACGGACGACCCCGCAAATCCCACCGATTACGAGTACGGAGACCACATGATGTGCGCGGTGGGCTACTTCGAAGGGTATCCGTTCGGCGCCGGCTCCAGCACCCAGTGGGTGGTCGTTCACGACAACTGGGGCGGCGGCGACGCGGCAGATCCCTATCGCATCGACGATGAGCCATTCATCGACTGGAACCGGGCGACCAACAGCCTGGTGAGGGTGCAGCCAAGCCCCTCCGGCGTCGCCGTGACCTACCCCAGCGCATCGGGCATTACATGGCATTGCGGCGAAAGCCAGTTGATTACATGGAGCGGCTTTGCGGGCTCGGACGTGAGGATCGAGTTGTACAAGGGCTCATCCCTGCACCGGACGATTGCATCGTCGGTCGCCAACGATGGGTCGCACACGTGGACGGTACCCGGCACGCAGATGGCGGGCTCCGACTTCAGGGTCAAGATCACCTCCATTTCCAATCCGTCGCAGCTCGACTACTCGGACAACTACTTCGCGATCGCGGACGTGCCGCAGGTGGTGTACCCCACGGCATCGACGATCACCTGGGACCGCGGCAGCTCGTATGAGATCACCTGGAGCGGATTCACCAGCGCCAATGTGAAGATCGAGCTGTGCAGGGGCCTCGTCGTGAACCGGACGGTGACAATCTCCACGAGCAACACCGGGTCCTATGTGTGGACGGTGCCCAGCGACCAGACCGTTGGATCGGATTACCGGATCAAGATCACGTCCATCTCGGATGCGTCGCAGTTCGACTACTCGGACAACGAGTTTGCGATCGCGGATGTGCCGCAGGTGAAGTATCCCAGCGCCCCCGGCGTGACCTGGGGACGCGGCATCTCCTACACAATCACCTGGGACGGCTTCACGGGCTCGTCTGTCGTGATCGAGCTGTACAAGGGCTCACGCCTGTACAGCACGCTTGCGCCATCCACGGGCAATACGGGGTCATTCCTGTGGACAGTGCCGGGCGGCCACGCCCTGGGGTCCGATTTCCGCGTCAAGATCACGTCCGCCTCGGATGTATCGCAGTATGATGTCTCCGACAACAGCTTCGAGATCAAGGACGTGGCCACGGTCACGTATCCTACGGATGCCGGGGTGACCTGGAGACGGGGCGAGTCCCGCACGATCACCTGGGCCGGCTTCAACGGCGCCAATGTCAGGATCGATCTGTACAAGGGCACGTCCTTGAATCGCACGATCACCTCCTCGACGAGCAATGACGGCTCGTATACGTGGACGATATTGGGCAGTCAGACCCTTGGCGCAGATTTCAAGATTCGGATCACGAGCTCGGATTTGTCACAGTCCGATGACTCAAACAACTTCTTTACCATCGCCGACCCCCGGGTCACGTACCCCACGGATCCCGGGGTGGCGTGGAAGGTCGGCGAGTCCCACACGATCACCTGGGACGGATTCGTCGGCTCCTCCGTCAGGATCGAACTATACGACGGTCGAACGTTGAATCGCACGATTGCCGTATCGACCGCCAATGACGGGTCTTATGCGTGGACGATACCGAGCGACCAGACGCCGGGATCGAACTTCATGATCCGGGTCACTTCCACCTCGGATTCATCGCAGTCGGACGACTCGGACAACCTCTTTGCAATCACCAACCCGCGAGTGACCTATCCTACGGACCCCGGCGTCACCTGGAAGGTGGGCGAGTCCCGCACGATCACCTGGACCGGCTTCAACGGCTCCTCAGTGACCATCGATCTGTACAAGGGATCGTCTTTGAACCGGACAATCGCGTCCTCGACCAGCAACGACGGCTCGTACCCGTGGACCGTGCCCGGCGACCAGACCCTCGGGTCGGACTTCAAGATCAGGATCACCTCCACGTCGGACCGGTCCCAGTCCGACGATTCCGACAACTTCTTCACGATCGCGGACCCGCGCGTGACGTATCCGACGGACCCGGGCGTGACCTGGAGAGTGGGCGATTCCCCGGCGATCACCTGGACCGGATTCGTGGGCTCCTCCGTCAGAATCGAGTTGTACAAGGGCACCTCGCTGAACCGCACGATTGCCTCCTCGACCAGCAATGACGGCTCGTATCCGTGGACCGTGCCGGCCGACCAGGCGGCGGGCGCCGACTTCAAGATCAGGATCACCTCGACCTCGGACGCCCTCCAATCCGATGACTCGGACAACACCGTCACGATCATCAACCCGCGTGTCACGTACCCGACGGATGCGGGAGTGATCTTCGGTCGCGGCGGCTCCTATACGATCACCTGGGACGGATTCGTTGACCGCTTCGTGACAATCGAGTTGTACAAGAGCGCGGTCCTGGACCGGACCATCGCTGCCTCGGCGGACAATACCGGCTCCTACCCGTGGGCCGTGCCGGCCGATCAGACGCTTGGATCGGACTTCAGAATCAGGATCACGGCGGCTTCGGACCGGTCCCAAACCGACGAATCGGACAATGCGTTCACGATTGACGAAGTGCCTTGTCCCTCTCGACCCGTGGCGTTGTGGCGCTTCGAGCCGACTACCTTCACCGACGACAGTGTCGGGAAGAACAACCTGACGAACGATGGGGCCGGCCTCGAAACGACCGACCGCAAGGAAGGCGCCGGCTGCGCGAATATCAAGGCCAACGAGCGGGACTCCCTGAGCATCTACGACGATTATCTGTCCGCCGGCTTCCCAACCCGCAGCGGCGATCCGAATGTCGTGATGTCCATCTGCTTCTGGATGAAGCCGAGAAGCTTCCCGTTCAACGCCACCATGATCTCGAAGTACCAGATCGCCACGGACACGAGGTCGTGGAGGCTGTTCCTGGGCAGTGTGCCCGGCCCGAATCTGAAGCTGGCCGTGGGCAGAGGAACTGGCGGCGAGTACACGGAGTATTCATTCAACCAAACCAACGAGCAGCTCGCCGCGAATCACTGGTACCACGTGGCGTTCACCTACAGGAATTCGGACAGGCACTATCATGTACGGGTGTGGGACGACACGGACCACGTGCTGCGCGTGGATCGCGAGGGAACGACGCCCGCCCCCATGTCCGTCACCAACGCCCCCGTGATTCTGGGCAACACACCGCTGGAATCGTCCTACTTTGACGGTCTGCTGGACGAAGTCGCCGTCTTCAACAACATCCTTACGAGTTCCCAGATCGACAAGATTCGCAGAGGTGAGTGCCGACTCTATTAGTCTCAAACCCGGGAGCTTTCCACTCGCGGCAGATCGTGGCAATGAGTGACTGGCACAAAGGACCAGGTGCGCCTGTCAAGCGGTCATCGGACCACCCTGCGGCTGCTTTCTGAGGACGTGGTTGCGAGGAGGCAGGTGATTTCCGTGGCAGCCGCGTGCTCCCGCGGGTACAATCGGCACAGCTTACAATATACCGAGTTTGTGGGCACTATGACGTATTGTCAGCACCTTGTGTGCGAGTTCTTATAACTGAAAGGAGTAGAGAAATGGCCGGTCTTACCCCAAGTCGCGTGGCTTTGTTTGCACTGTTCTGTCTGCTGGCTCTCCCTGGTTGCAGGGACCCTGAGAAAGAGCGGGCTTTGGCCGACGCCAAGACTGCCAAAACGACCCTTGCGGAGGTCAGAACGCAGCTTGAAGGCGTCAAAGCCACGCTGGAGACGACCCAGAAGGAGAGAGACGGTTTGAAGGCGAACGTCGGCGATCTCTCGGGGGCGATTGAGAATCTCAAGAGCCAGCTCGCCGCAATTACCCAGGTGCGCGATAAGCTGCAGGCGGCGGCCGATCAGGTCATGGCGATGAAAGCCCAGTTGACGCAGCTCACCCAGGACAAGGATTCTGCCATCGCCAAAGCGGCCGACGCCCTGGGTCTGGCGGAAAAGCTCAAGAGCCAACTGCAGGAGCAGATGCAGAAGATCGCCGGGCTTCAGGAGCAGAACAGCAAGCTGCAACAGGCAATCGATGAACTGAAGAAACTGGTCGGTGCAACCAAGGTGCCTGAGGTTTCACTTCCGTAGGGCAGAGGCTTGAATCATCGGCTCTTGCCCAAGGAGATCAAGAGCCCTGTTGCGCATTGTCTCTGCGCTTCGACCGTCTTCTCGCTTTCCAGGCAACCCTCGTCTGGCGAGGGCAAACAGGAGAAAACCATGGCAGAACTGAAGGGCAGCAAGACCGAGCAGAACCTGAAGGACGCGTTTGCCGGCGAGTCCCAGGCCCGCAACAAGTACACCTATTTCGCCTCCGTGGCCAAGAAGGAGGGCTATGAGCAGATCGCCGCGATTTTCCAGGAGACGGCCGACCAGGAGAAGGAGCACGCCAAGCTTCACCTGAAGCTGCTGGAGGGCATCGGGGACACGGCGGCCAATCTGAAAGAAGCGGCCGGGGGCGAAAACTACGAGTGGACCAGTATGTACCCCGGCATGGCCAAGACCGCCCGACAAGAAGGTTTTGAGGAGATCGCTCGTTTGTTCGACGGCTTGGCGAAGATCGAGAAGGAACATGAGGAGCGGTACAAGAGACTGCTGGAGAACTTCCAGTCCGGCCGGATCTTCGCCAGGCCCCAGCGAGTGAAATGGCGTTGTCGCAATTGCGGATTGGTCTACGAGGGCGAGAAAGCACTGCAGATGTGCCCGGTCTGCAAGCACCCGCAGGCGTACTTCGAGATCGTTGCCGAAAGCTTCTGAGAGTTCGTGCCGGCAGAGAGACAAAGGATGAAGCCGTCCTCTCGATTGCGATTGTTGTGCCTCAGTGCGCTGGTCTTCATCGCGGCCTCCGGGACCGGGACCGCGAGGGCCCTGGACCTCGACTTGCGGAATGCGGTGATACTGACCGCGAAGAGCCCGAGTGTCAAGACCGAGACGGTTGCGGCCGACATGTTGCGGGAGGAGGTGCAGAAACGCACCGGACTGAGGTGGAAGATATCGAGCGAGTATTCCGGCCGCAAACCGGTGATCGCCGTGGTTTCTGTGGGGGAGAAAGAGCTCTGCGGCTTGGTGGTTCCTCACCGTGACGGCCCGGACCTGCCCGAAAACAAAAAAGAGGGATACCGGATTTGCGTGAAACGGGATGGGCGAGGCGCACCGGTGGTTTGGGTCATTGGCGCCGACGCCAGAGGCGTACTCTTCGGGACAGGGCGCCTGTTGAGGCTGCTGGACTGGGGGCCTCGTCGCATCTGCCTGGCGGAGGCAACGGATATTTCCACCTCGCCGGCCTATCCCATTCGCGGGCATCAATTGGGCTACCGTGCCCGGGCCAACTCCTACGATGCCTGGAATGCCGCCGCCTACGAACAGTACATCCGCGATCTGATCCTGTTCGGCTGCAACTGCATTGAGAATATCCCCTTTCAGGATGACCAGCCGAGTCCGCACATGACCGTTCCGCGGGACGAGATGAATGTGCTTCTCAGCAGGATTTGCGACCGCTATGACCTTGGTTACTGGGTCTGGACGCCGGTGGTGTTCGATCTCCAGGATCAGGCGCAGCGCGCCATGGAGATCGAGAAACATGCGTCATTCTATAATGCGTGTCCGCGATTGGATGCCGTGTTCGTGCCTGGCGGAGACCCCGGCGCGAACCCGCCGGAGCTGCTGCTCCCCTTTTTCCAGGAGATTGCCGGACGGC
>Ga0315284_10009339_pt1 | contig 13983 bp, 36 predicted proteins | sample YL17G09_16_MG_FD_203696 | JGI IMG/M metagenome (GOLD analysis project Ga0315284, IMG submission 203696) | Sediment microbial communities from Yellowstone Lake, YNP, Wyoming, USA - YL17G09_16 | ecosystem: Environmental > Aquatic > Freshwater > Lake > Sediment | place: USA: Wyoming | collected... | reverse complement strand
GGGAAAAGGTCGCCGAGGCCCAGTCCAAGGAGATCACCAAGAAGCACGGCAAGAAGGCCGCCGAAGGCGCCAACTACGGTTGGGGCGACGCGACCCGGCCCGGACATGTGGGCGTCGCCACGAAGGTGTACCTTCGCAGCGGGGCCCAGGTGATCAGCACCACGGCCGATTATCCGTCGGACGAGCTCTCTCACTCGTGGCAGGACTACTGAGCCGGGGCCGGAGGTCCGGGCTCGCGCGGCGTACCGTGGACAGGAGGCAGGCGCATGGCGTTCAAGGACTGGCTCGCGGGCGTGGAGGCGGAGAGGGCCGCGGAGGAGAAGCCGGCCGCGGAGGAGAAGCCCGTGGAGGCCGGTCCGGAGGACCCCTTCGAGCACCTCATCGGCAAGGGCGAGCAGGGCCTCGGCGACCCGTCGCCCTTCGACCTGTTCCTCGACCAGGTGGAGGCCGAGAGGCCCGCGGACTTCGTCCCGACGGCCAGGGCCTCCGAGCACCACGACTGGCAGATCAAGCAGGCCGCCGTGTACTCGCAGGACCACGTCGTCTGGACGTGCTCCAAGTGCTGCAGGACCGTGTCCGTCGAGCGCGACGAGACCGTCGCGCAGGCGCTGGAGAAGATCAGCGTCCGGGAGGACTGCTCGCTGCAGGTGGCCTCCGAGGTCATGGAGACGTAAATGGACGGCGCGAAGTACCTGGCGGTCGGAAGGATCTTCCTGGAGGAGACCAGGGCGGCCGGCCCCGTCCCTCAGACGGTGGAGGAGGCCCGCCCTTGGCACGCCGCCCTGATGCTCAAGTGCGCAGAGAGGTCGCTGGCGGAGCAGGGGGCGAGCTTCGTGGAATGGAGGGAGACGGAGCCTACGGACGAGGTCCGTACGGCGTACTGCAGGATGGCGGAGGACGTCCTGGGGTGGATCCGGCCGTCATGACGGAAAAGGCCGTCCCGGAGCTCGCCGGCGAGCTCGACGAAGCCCGCACGGAGCTTGAGGCGGACATGCAGGCCGCGGCCAACGACGCCCTCTGGGAGGGCGTGCTGGTCATCGACCTGTCCTGGCTCCTGTGCTGCTCCATCCCCGGCTCGTGCAGGAAGTGCGCGAAGGGGAACTTCAGGCCGGGAAAGGCCAGGGTCGCGCCCCGTACGTCGGCCGGACCGCGGCGTACCGACCGCAGGAGGTGAGGGGATGAGGACGTTCTTCGCCACTTCGATCGACAGCGAGTCGTCCTGGATCGTCCAGGGCGGGTCGGAGGACCAGGCCAGGGAGGCGTTCGAAGCCTCGTTCGGCGGAGCAGGGCGCCCGCCAGAAGTCGAGCTCGAGGAGATCTTCTTCGTGAACGGCGTGGCCGAGCTGCCGTCCATGCAGGAGAACCCGCGATGAAGGCCGGCGACAAGGTCCGCTTCGGGCGCGACAACGGTGAGAAGACGCTGGGCGAGGTCGTCAAGGTCAACCGCTCGACCGTCATGGTCAAGCAGCTGGAGTCCCGCGGGACGATGAAGGCCCACCCGGCCGGGACCGTCTGGAGGGTGCGGCCGAGCCTCTGCACGCCGGCGGACGGGACGATGGCTCCCGAGGTCCAGGCCAGGCTCAAGGCCGGACAGGACCGGGACTTCGCCTTCCTGCGGGGGGCCCCTGCGCGCTCCGCCCGTCCCGAGAAGGACGTGATGGCCGACATCCTCGGCGCCTACTGCGAGCTCTCGCCCGAGAACCTCACGTGCGACGGCGAGCTCTCCGGGGCCCAGGTGAGGCGCCGCGCGGCCGCGCTCCGGGCGCGCCTCCAGCTCCTGTTCAGGGAGATCGGGCGCGAGGTCCCGGAGGAGGAGGCGTACAGGCGGGCAGGGTAGGGTTTCCACAGCGCGGGCGAAGCGGGCCGTTCGGCCGGATCCGCCACCTCCAAGTCGCCGTTCGCCAGGCCGGACGGCCCACTTCGCCCGCGCTGGCGAAGGCTCCGGACCGCGCGGCGTACCGTCCCCTGCCCGGGGCTCCTTCGGTACGCCGCGCGGTCCCGGTTCTCGTCTTTTCATTGTATCTTAGGTTATGGCCCTAAGTCAGGAAGAGACGCGGACTCGGAAACGAGTCCGTTTCAAGAGCTGGTATCAGACCAAGAAGGCTCAAGGGATTGATCCCATCGCCCACAGGGCGAAAAAGAGGAAAGATTTCGTATTGGCTCTGGTCGGAACCAAATGTCAACTCTGCGGGTATGACCGATGCCGCGAAAACCTCGCATTCCACCACGTAACGGGGAAAGATCGAGGGCTAAGCATCAAGGCCTTCCAGTGCAGAGCCGTGTCACTGGTCGCAGAGATCAAGAAGTGCGTCATCCTCTGCCATAACTGCCATGGGGAGGTTCACAACGGAGTTGTGAACCCGGAAATCGTACAGGTCGAACATGTACGCCTTGCGTCTGCGTTCGCAGCCGTAGAGTCAGAGTTCATATTGCTCTAGCCCTTGTAGTTCAGCGGACAGAACGCTTCTTTCCTAAAGAAGATGCCGCAGGTTCGATTCCTGCCAAGGGTACCATGGAAAAGATCACCCTGGGGCTCACGAAGAAGCGGGCGCGCGGGCTCAAGAAGCTCGCCGAAATCTGGGGCGTCAGCCCGGAGGACGCCCTCAAGAGGCTCCTCGACAAGGTCATAGAGGAGAGCCTGTAAGGTCGCGCGGGACAGTGGCGCAAAAGGTCAGCGCTCCCGGCTCATAACCGGGCTGTTGCGAGTTCGAGTCTCGCCTGTCCCACCAGCCGGTACGTCGTCCGGCCGCGCGCGTACCGGCGGACGGAGGCAGCGCATGGCGGACTCTCACGTGCTTCAGGACGTCCCCGCGGACCACGTCATCCTTCAGCTGGTCGGCGCGCGGAACGACCGCTTCGTCCACATCTCGAAAACGGAGCTGATCCAGATCTCCGGAGAGCCCTCGCTCGAGGAGCGCGCCAGGCAGGTCAGGGACAGGAGCGAGCCGGTCGCCCTGACGTCGGACGAGTACGTCGACCACGTGATCGTGCTCGACGGCGAGGAGGACGGGGCGTCCTGGACCGAGCTGCTCGAGGAGATGGCAAAGGGGGACGGATGACGAGGATGACGAAGGCGGACAAAAGGAGGGCGCTGCGCGCCCTCGACAGGGCCTGGCTCGACGGCTGACGCGCGGTACGTCGCGCGCCCGCCCGCGTACCGGGGGACGGAGGTGACGCGATGGAGGAGATTTTCCTGTCGACCGAGACCGTGGCCGGCACTGACCGGGGCGGCGAGGACCTGTTCCTCGTCGTCAAGGCGTTTTCCGGGAAGAGGAAGCCGCGCCTGACCGAGGCGGCCTTCGAGGCGGCCTGGGGCGCGTGCGTGAAGCGGCTGCCCACCAGCGGGGACGCGGCCGAAGAGGCCGGCGAGGGGGAGCAGGTCTGGGTCGAGGACGGGAGGCTCCGCTGCCTCCCGACCGACCACTACGAGTTCGAGCTGGACTGGCCCCTCGACAAGGCCAAGGAGGCCGCGCGCGAGGTCTTCATGGAGGGGGACTGGGCGAAGGTCCTCAAAACCGGCGAGCACGAGGTGGAGGGCAGCAAGTACGTCGCCGGAAACGCGGACTGACGGCCGTAGGCCGCGCCTCCGCCCGCGTACCGTCGGGCGGAGGTGGCGGCATGGAGGACCTGATCCGGCGCGCGCGCACGCTGCTCGACTACGGCCTGAGCGAGTTCGAGGCCCACGACGTCCTCGCGGAGGACTGGAAGGAGAAGCTCTGATGATCAGGCGGTACAGCTTGAAGAATGAGGGCCACTCGGGGTGGGCCATCATCCTCATCGACACGGACATCGGCTTCTTCTCGACGGTGTCCGACTACGGCAACTACGCCTACCTGTGGTCAGCTCCAGGCACGGAGTTTCGCCGGTTCCTTCTCGAGGTGGAGCCGGACTACCTGCTCAGCAAGCTCCTGCACGGTCGGGCGGATCGCCTCAAGATCTTCGACGGCGACGCCACCAAGAAGGAGATCCTCAAGTACATCGAGGAGAATGAGCAGCTCGGTGCACGGGAGAAGAACCGGCAGAAGTACGAGCGCGAGAAGGAGCTACTCGAGGAACGCAGCTTCGACCACCAGTCGGACTTCGAGGCCTGGCAAAGCGAGACCCTGCTGGACGAGCCTTGGGAGTTCGGCTGCTGGGTTCCCGATCCGCAGTGCACGGCCTTCTGCGAGAAGGTCATGCCTCGCTTCCAGAAGCTGCTCCAAGAGGAGCTCGAGAAGGAGAAGACCTGATGGACACGCACATCGTGGCGGCGGGGTTCCTCGTTCGGCGGCTCTGATCCGTGGGGCTTGGTGGACGGAGGGGCGACACCCCGCCAGGGAAAAGCGCTGGTGTTGGCGCGAAGTACCGAAGCGGGCCCTCCATCGCGGGGATCGTCCCCCCGCCCCCACGGTTCAGAGCCGCCGAGCGTGAGTGCGGCCCCCGGCCGCGTACCGGCGGACGGAGGTGACGGGATGGGCAAGTACAAGGTCGTCGGGCCATTCAAGGCCTTCGCAGCCCGGCGTGAGGCGGAGTTCGCGAGCTTTGACGAGCTCGCGGAGGCGGCCCAGGAGGCCGAGTTCCTGCACGCGGAGGCCGGCGCGGAGTTCGCGGTCCAGGACCGGGACGGCTGGTTCGTCTACCGTTCGAAGGGGGCGCCCTGATGGAGGAGTCCGAGCGCAGGGATCCGGCGATGCCGGAGGGCTACGAGGCCGACCCCGAGCTGTTCGCGTGCCCGGACGGGCCGTACTGCCGGGACCCGGAGTGCGTCCGTACCCACCGCGAGAGGATCCTGTGCCTGACGGCGCTGCTCACGGCGCCGCAGGTCTGACCGGGCGCCGCGTACCGGGCGGCATGAGGATCCACATCGTCCCCGCCGGCATCGTCACCGCGTTCGACGCCGGCTGCGTCGGCAGCAAGGTCGTCCTGCACCAGACGTTCAGCGAGCGGCTCAACGAGGCGGTCGCCGCGTTCGAGTTCCCCGAGAACGGGCAGGGCTTCGTCCCGCTGTCCGGCTGCGAGGAGGCCGTGTCCGCCGGGGTCGGGCTGAGGTCGGCCGACCCGTCCAGGTTCGTGGTCCGCGAGTGGCGCGGCCGGGCCGAGCTGTTCCTGAGGCGCGAGCACGCGCTCGCCACCGAGTCCGTCGCGGCGATCGTCTACACCCTCGAGGCGTACCTCAGGGATCCGGACGTCGCGGCGGACGAGGCCGCGGAGGTGAGGGCCGCGGGCGCGACCCACGTGCTCGTAGCGGTGCTGGCGAGCGCGGGGCCGCGCCCGGCGCTCTCGCCGCACCGGCTGGCCGCAAACCTCGCGGGCGGCAACAACGAGGCGCTCGCCTGGGACGCCGAACAGATCAGGGCCGCGGCCCGCGCGTCGGTCGAGTGGGACAGCGCGTACTGCGTCGTGGCGGACTAGTCTAAGCTAAGCGGGCCCGGTCACTTCTTGGCGGGCTTCTTCGCCTTCTTGGCTGCGGGCTTCTTCGCTGCGGGCTTGGCGGGCTTCTTCGCGGGCTTCTTCGATGCCATGGTGTGAGTTCCTCCAGGGACACGGTACACTCGTGCGCGCCAGCCGATGCATGGCAGGGATCGCGCGAGTGTATGCCAGTATCCGCGCCCGCAGGCCGCGCCATGCGCCGCGTACCGGATCGCGGAGGTCGCAAGATGGCGGACACGATCGGGCGGTTCGAGGGCGAGCACGCATTCCTTTCGAACTTCTTCCAGCAGGGGCTCGAGTTCGAGGGCCGGAGCTACGCGACCGCGGAGCACGCCTTTCAGGCCGCGAAGACGGACGACCCCGCCGAGCGGGAGCGGGTCCGGACGGCGCGCACGCCCGGGGGCGCCAAGGCGCTCGGCAAGAGGGTCACGCTCCGCAGGGGGTGGGACGCGGAGCGGGTCTCCGTGATGGAGGCCGTCCTGCGGGCCAAGTTCGCGGACCCGGGGCTGCGCGCCCGGCTCCTGGCGACGGGCGCGGCGGAGCTCGTCGAGGGCAACAGCTGGAACGACACGTTCTGGGGCGTCTGCCGCGGGCGGGGCCAGAACTGGCTCGGCAAGCTGCTGATGAAGCTCAGGGCGGAGGTCGAGCTCGAGGGCGGCTGAAGCCGCCCGGGCGGCCGAGGCCGGCCGGCCGGGAAGCCATGGCATGGATCGCGCAGATCCATACCATGGAGTTCGGTCCGCGAGCTCTTAAGCGGCGCGGCATTGTGGGCGTCCCGGCCGGCCTACCGGTCCGGGGGCGCCATGTCAGCTCTCCATCACCAGGGCGACCTGGAGCGGACCGCAGTCCTCGTCCTCGGGGCGAGGGCCGCCCTCCGGCACGAGTATGTGGCACTCAGTGCAGAAATATATGGCAGTAGGCAGCTTCGAGGTGCCCTTCTCCGTCTCGACGTTGTACTTCTCGACGTACCTGTTCCAGGACTCCCCTTCGACGGACCTGAGGCCTTCAAGGCCGTCCTCTTGAAGGGAGGCCCATGAGTGGTTGCCCCAATCAGGGGGTGGCAGCGGCAACTTCATGGCAGTCCTTTGACGAATGTATGCCAGTACTTCGCGCCGCGAAGGGGCAGGGCCGGCGGAGCCCGGCCTGAAGGGGCAGTATCAGGCAGGACCGACCCTGCCCCTTCGCGGCGCGAAGTATGCCAGCCATCTGGCGAATATGTGCCAGGATCAGTGCGGAGGCGCCTTGATCCCCGCCTTGCGCAGGACCTCGTTGACGGCAAGGTCCGCGGCCGCGTTGAAGGCGCTAACCGCCCCGTCCTCGACGACCTCGTCGCCGCGCTCGAAGCCCCGGATGCGGGCGGCGGCCTCCTCGTACTCGAGGACGGTCATGTGCCCCCGGGCCCTTGCGAACTCCAGGTGCAGGCGCTCGCAGGCCGCGGCCTGCCGGCGCTCCCGGGCCGAGAGAGGCCCGAGGTGCGAATAGTCCCACGCGCTCTTGACGGTCATGCGTCGCCCTCCCGCGGATCGTACGGCCCGGCTACGCGCCGGGAGCTCCGATCTCCGCATATGCCCGAGCCCCGGATCCCTTGCGGGATCCGGGGCTCGGCTGGCTGGAGGATCAGGCGTCCTTGTCCGCGGAGAAGAGGGCGGCCACGGCCTTCAGCGCGGGGTTGTCGGCGATCGCCCGGGCCCGGAAGTAGACGGCCAGCTGGCGGCTGTAGCGCGGGGCGATCGCCTCCACCTTGGCCTCGTCCTCCGCCGTGAGGGGCTCGCCGCCCTGGATCTTGCGGGCGATCCGCGTCCCGTGGACCGCGTGGCTGCTCATGAACCCCTGGCGGTTCTTGTTGAGGGTCGTCTCGGTCGCCTGCTCGTGCTCGGTCTGGAGCGTGAAGAGGATGACCATGGCCTGGTGGCGGTACGAGGGATCGCTGTCGAGCTGCGCCTTGATCTGGGCCTTGGTCACGAAGGGGTAGAGGTTCGCGGTGGTCGTCATGGTGTGGGCTCCTTGCTGCTGCGTGCTCCCGGCCTGCCCGCCGGGGGCGGCGTCGCGGGCCCCGTGCCCGCTCCGCTGTCCCGCCCCCCGGTACGGCCCCCGCGGGCCGGCTTACGGGGGGCGGCGGCTGCCCGGCGTCGTCGCCGTCTCGCCGTCGTCCCACCCCCCGGTACGCGCCGGCAGGCCGGGCTTACGCGCGCCCCCGCGGCAGGCCGGGCGCGCGTCCGGGCGGCAGGTATCCGCCCCTCAAACCCGAAGGGTTTTACGCGGCTCCCCTTCAAACTTTCAGGCCGTCCGCAGGTTCTACGAGCCTCGGCGTACCGCGGGCATGGACAGCACGATCCTCGCCGCCTGGGGCCCCGTCGCGGGCGCGCTCTTCAACGCCGCGTACGAGGCCGAGGGGCCGGGCAAGCACGAGATCGAGGAGATGCGCACGGACGCCGAGTACGAGGCGCGCGTGGTCTCGTGCGCCGTCTCGGCCTGGGGATCCTGGAATCCGCCCGGTGGCAGGCCCGAGTTCGGCGGGCTCTCGCGCGCCGGGCGGGCGGCCGTCGTCGCGGCCGCGCTCGACAGCGAGGAGGCCCGGTACGGCAGCTACCGGGGGGATTTGCCGTCAAAAGCGCGGATCCTGCGCGCCCTCCGCTCGGTCGCGCCGTAAGCGCGCCCTCCGCCCGCGTACCGGGCAGGCAGGACGGGAGAGCACGGGCGGCCGCGAGCGCGGTATCAACCCGACCCCCGCCTTGCGTAGGCCGACAGGGCCGGCGCGTACCGGCGGACGGAGGCGATCCGATGGCAAGTTAGGCGGCGCGGCTGACCGCCGCAAAGGTATGGCGCGGCCGGAGGGCGGCGACGGGCTCCCGAGGCCCCGAGCCCTCCGGCCGCGTAAGGCTCTCATCCGGCTCCGTACAGGAGGCACGATGGACAAGCAAGAGGCGCGTCGTGACCCGCAGGGCTACATGACCAGGGTCACGAGGCTCGGATGCGGGGGCTACGGCTGCCGCGTGCTCAAGGGCGAGACGGTGGTCTCGGAGGGCCGCGCCGGGACGCGCGAGGAGGCCGGGAAGGTCCTCAAGGACCTGCTCCGCTGGCTCGACAAGACCGGGCACTTCACGGAGACGGCGTGGAAGAGCCGCGCGCGGCGGAAGTGAGCGCGCGGCGCGGGTAACGTCAGCATCGCAGGAGACGGCGAGAAGGCCCCGGGCAGGGGCGCCCGACCGGTGACCGTCTAAACGGGGTTCGACTCCCCGGCCTGCGACTGGGGAGGCAACGAGCGGCCAACGGCCCAGTCCGGCTTGCCGGCGAGCGGCCAACGGCCCGGGTGTCTCCCCTCCAACCAAGCGCAGGCCGACAGCGGCCCGCCGTACCGGCGGGCGGAGGTGGCGAATGAGCAGAGCGTACGACAGCTCGGTGAGGGTCCTGTCCGTCGTGATCGTCCCCGCGGTGCTCGCGGTGGCGTGCCTGGCGTGGTCCGCCACGCGTCCGCCCGAGGTCCCCCTCGCGGGCGTCGGCCTCTCGGCGCCCGCGCCCGAGCCGCCCCCGCGCACCGTGGTCGGCGAGGCGACCCTCGCCGTCGAGCTCGCGCCGGTCCTGATCGTGGCCGAGAGGCCGGGGGCCCGCGCGGCCAAGAAGGCGCGCACGTGCCTCGACTACCCGATGTACGCCTCGGGCGACGAGAAGGTCCGGATCTGCGAGTGACCGTGGATCCCGCGCCTCCGCCCGTACCCGGGGGCGGAGGTGACGCGATGGTGGAGATGAGCATGGCGGCGTTCTGCGGGGCGGCTGAGCGCGAGGGAATCGGCTGGGAGCTCTCCTTCGAGGAGGAGGCACTCGGCGAGTGCCGGTACCGCGGCGGGAGCGACGAGAACGACGTGCGGGCGGAGAGCCGGCCCGCGACCAAGAGCGTGCGCCTGACGCCGCTCACCCTGCTCGGCGAGCTCTTCCTGAGCCTCGTCGTGGAGCAGGCCCGCGCGGCCTGACCGTGGATCGCCGCCTCCGCCCCGTAACGGGGGCGGAGGTGACGAGATGGACAAGATCACGATCACGGACGAGGCGGGCAAGGTCCACGTGCTGCCGGGGATCCCCCTGCCCAAGACCAGGCGGGACCAGGCCGCCGTCGAGGCCAAGGCCCGCGCGTGGGCCGAGCGGCGGGGGATCAGGGTCGCGACGATCGAGCACGTCTGATCGGGCCAGGGCCCCCGGGAGATCCGGGGGCCCGCGCCGTACCGGCGGGCGGAGGTGACGGATGGACAAGAACACGGCGGACACGGCGGTTGCGCTCTTCGAGCTGCAGGTCGAGGCCTTCCTGGAGGGCGTCAGCGAGTGCGTCCCGGACGCGGAGGCCTTCGGGCTCTCCGACGAGGAGGCGCGGGAGGCCAGGGACGGCCTCGTGCGGGAGGCCTGCGCGGCCTAAGCCGGAAGTGTCAGCCTCCGCCCCTTACCGGGGCGGAGGTGACGGTCGGGCGCTCAAAGCCCCCATGGCCGTAAGCGGGACCTCAACGACCCGCGCGCTCCAAGAACCCACGGAATCCGGCGCCGGAGACCGCAGGGCCACCGGCGGGGAAGCTGCCCGCCGGTCAAGGCGACAACGGCACTGGCCCACAAAGCCGGGGAATCCCAGTCGAGCCTGGGTGGGGGCTTTGAGCGCCCGACCGTAGGGCGCGCGCCCCGTCCCGTAACGGGGGCGGAGGTGGCACCTTGGCAAAGCTCGTCGCAGTCCAGCTCGAGACCAACCACGACAACGCCGACAGCACGGCCTGGTACGCGTACTTCGACGGCGAGGTCGACACGGAGGGCGCCTGGCAGGGGGCTCCGGCGTACGTCGCCGGGCTCCGGGCCGCCCTGCGCAGGGCGGCCTCGGCCGACGGCGCGCCGCTCGGGCTCGAGTTCGACGGTCCGCCCGCCGAGGCGCCCAGCGCGCTCTCCAGGCACGCCGGGCTCCGCCGCTACCGAGTCGCGGCCGCGGTCTGACGCAAGCGCGCGCCTCCGCCCCGTACCGGGGGGCGGAGGTGACGCATGAAGGTCGGACTCAAGGGCCGCGGCGACAGGCGCGGCAAGGTCTACGTCTCGCACCACGGCTCCCGGATGCGCCACGGCAAGGGGCGCCCCGTCGAGAAGGCGATCGAGACCGCGGTCCGCCAGCGGGCCCGGAAGGCCTGCGCCGAGCGCGACTGAGCCGTAGGCCGCCCCGCCCCCGGAGTACCGGGGGCGGAGGTGACGATGCCCGACTACCGATTCCGCCCCGCCCCCGCGCCCAGCCCCGAGCTCGCGGGGCTCGGTTACAGTCCGTCCCAGCTGCGGGCTGTCGCCCGCCTGCGTCAGTTGGCCGAGTCGCTGAGTACCGGCTCGATCGGCCTCGAGTGGTACTCGTACCTGTCTCAGCGCGAGCTGCACCGCGTGGGCTGGGCCGCCCGGCCCCGGTGGGGCGCGTGCGGGAGTCCTCCCACGGCCGGCTGAGCGGCCGCGCGCCGGGGGCCGTGAGCGCGGCCCCCGGCCGCGTACCGGCGGCATGAAGTTCCTCGCCGCCCTCGCGCTGATGGCCTGCTCCCTCTGGCTGCTCCGCGCCCAGGTCAGGGCCTGGCCGGCCCGGGCCGAGGAGGCCCGTCCGGCCCCCGCGGCGGCCCCTCCCGCGGCCCGGGCCGGCCAGGCCGCGCCCAAGGCCGTCCCCGCGCCCGAGGCCCGGGGAGCCCGTCCCGGAGGCAACACGGACGGCGGGATGATCCCCTGGAACGGCTGGGACCTCTACGGAGGGGACTACAGCGGCCTGACGCACCCGAAGGACGGAGCTCCGCGCTGAGCCTCCGTACCGGCGGGCGGAGGTGACGGATGGACGATCTCGCCGTTCTCGTGGAGCGCGGCGACGACTGCCGGTGCTGCTGCTGCACGGGCGAGTGCCGCGGCACGGCGCCTTGGCAGCTCGAGGCCGAGGAGCGCGAGCACGCCGCGCTCGCGGGCGGCTTCGAGGAGGGCGACCTCGGGGGCTGACGGAGCCGGCGCCCGCCAGGAGTCCCCCGGCGGGCGCCGGGGGACGGAGGTTGTCCCAAGTACGGAGTACCCCGGGGTGGGGTGGTGGGTAGGGATTACCTACTAGGTAGTAGGGGTAGGATGGTGTATATCCATGTAGTATAGGGTAGGTAGGATAGGGGATGGGAGTATCCGGATGGGGGAAACCCTTCTTGGAGGGGAAACCGAATGCATGCCTAAAACGGGGGGTCCCCGGGCTTCAGACGGGTCATCCGATATGCGCGGGGACGGGCCCGGCTTTGAAATACCTACTTACTTACTTCGGCTGGCCTGGCCTGGCCTGGCCTGGCCTGGCCTTCGCCCCTCAGTGAGGGGGGCCCCCGGCCTCGGCCTCGGAGATGGCGGCCTCGAGCTCCCGGGCGAGCCTCGGACCTCGGGTCCGCAGGGCCTCCTGCAGGGCGGCGTTCACCGCGTGGGCGTCCGGGCCGCAGTGGGCGCACCATCGTACTGGCTCTTCGCCGATGTCGTCGAACCGCATCGTGTACCGCTCGTCCGGCTCCCCGAGGCAGCCCGGCCTGTCTCCCCGGTCGTTGCACTTGGACGGGTCCCTCTTCACGGGGTTTCCGCCAGGCCTGAGCGGACGAGCTTGCGCCCGAGGCGCCGCCTTGCGCGGCGCAGGCCTTTCTTGAGGCCCCACGCCCTCGGATGGCAGCAGCATCGGTCGTGGCGGGCGAGGCCGTGGCTCGGCGTCGCGGCCGTCCTGGCGGCCTCCCTGACGTGGGCCTTGGCGCTCATGGGCGACTTTACACCGGGTCGTCCGTGACCAGGAGCCTCGCGAGGGCGGCGGTGTTCCCGTCCGCGTCCGTGGAGGTGAGCTGGATCCTGTCCCCGTCGTACGAGACGTCGGCCGTCGTGCCGTCGTCCAGGACCACCTGGTCGGCCGGCGGGTGGGGCTTGAACTCCAGCCTTGCCGCCACCCACGCTCTCAGGATCTCGGCGTTCGTCATGGGCGACGTTACCGGCCTGTACTGTCCTCGTCCTATGCCCTCGGCCCGCGCGCTCGTCGAGACCGTCCCTGACGGCTGTGTCCCGTCCGTCGACGCCCCCCGGGGCTCCACGGTCGCCTACGTGGACCGGTCTTTGCGCGTCCGCGTCGTCGAGGTCGGGGAGCGGGGCCGGTTCTTGCCCGGGTTCCTCGTCCCCGCCGTGAGCCCGGACACCGAGGCTCTCCTGATGGGCTGCCTTCGCGCCGAGCTCCCCGGGGCTGGCGGGGTTCGGATCCTGCGGCAGGGCGGCAGGTTCTTCATGTGCGCTGTCAGGCCGGCCTAGGACGCGTCCAGCTCCCCGCACGTGAGGCACCGGAGCTTGCCCGGCGCCCCGGACCTGGGCCCGGTGAGCTCGTGGAACACGGTCGTGACCCCCATCGACTCCTCGACCCGCGCCGGGCCGAACTTGGCCCCCGGCCTGCAGAGCCTGTCCGTGAGCGCGGGGGTGGCGGGCGCCGGGCCGAACACGTGGTCTAGCATGGCGGACTTTACCGTCCGCTGTACCGTCCGTCCATGGCCTACGTTCTCGTCGTCCGGGCCCGCGGCCGCGGGCCTTCCCGGACGGAGTTCGCCCTGCACGAGGAGGCCGCGGCCGCGCTCGGGGCCGCCGGGCGCGCCGGCCTGAGGGCCGAGCTCTTCCGGCTGGACGGCGGCGGGATGGTCCTTCTCGCCGTGATGAACATGCCGCGCCCGAAGGCCCGGGATCAGTAGCCGTCCTTCGCCCAGCCCGTCCCCCTCAGGCTGAAGCCGGACCCGCCGGTCGCGAGCCGCTGCGCGGCCTCCCTCCCGCACTTGGGGCACTCCCTGGCCGGCTCGTCCGTGATCCGCTGCTCCGCCTCCCACTCGTGCCCGCACTCCGCGCACTTGTTCTCGTAGGTCGGCACCCGGGGACCCTACGCGGCCGCTAGTCCGCCCGGGGCCCGGGCCTCGGATAGCCGCGCGCCCTCTGCCTCTCGATCGCCCTCGTGAGCTCGTCGCGGAGGAACTCTGCCTCCTCGACCCCCAGGTTGGAGTAGCTCCAGCCGTCCTCGTCGTCCGCGACGTCGACGTCCACGGTCCCGTCCATCCTCGTGCCCACGGATATTCCGCGCATTCCCGACCTCCGGGCTCGCCTTGCCGCGAGCCAGCGCCTCCACGCACCCCTGATCCTCACGCCCGAAGGTACACCGGGCCGCCGCGTACCGTCCCCGATGGCCAGGGTCCGCGTGCTCTCCGACCTGCACTTCGAGTTCCACCGTGACCGCGGCGCCTCGTTCGTCGAGTCCCTCGGGCCTCCGGAGTGCGACCTCCTGGCCGTGGCGGGCGACCTCTGCGACTTCCGCCTGATCGGCCCGTCCCTCGACATGCTGTGCCGGGCCTTCCCCAAGGTCCCCGTGGCCTACGTCCTCGGGAACCACGAGCCGTACGGCGGGAGCGCGGAGGCCGCCAGGGACGCCGTCCGCGCCGCCGCCTCCAGGAACGGGAACCTCCTGTGGCTCGACGGCGGGATCGCCACCGCCGCCGGCCTGCTGGTCGCGGGCGCCACGCTCTGGTTCCGGCACTCGGGGAGGGTCGGGCCGATGGACGGATCGATGAA
>Ga0315284_10009337_pt1 | contig 13983 bp, 10 predicted proteins | sample YL17G09_16_MG_FD_203696 | JGI IMG/M metagenome (GOLD analysis project Ga0315284, IMG submission 203696) | Sediment microbial communities from Yellowstone Lake, YNP, Wyoming, USA - YL17G09_16 | ecosystem: Environmental > Aquatic > Freshwater > Lake > Sediment | place: USA: Wyoming | collected... | reverse complement strand
CGGCGCAAGGCCGTGCGGATCTTTTCCTTGATGACGCCCCAATCGCTGATTTCTTCGCTGTTCGATTTCTCCACCGTTCGCAAGATGACTTGGCGAGCGCTCTCGACCAGCTCCGGGACTTCGTTCAGGGGAATGAACCCGCGCGAAACGATTTCCGGCGGCGTCTGGAGCTGCCCCGTGTGCTCGTTAATGGCCAGGATGGGGATAACGATGCCGTCCGCAGCGATGAGACGGCGTTCCTTCAGAATAACTTCCTCGACTTCGTCGAGCGAACCGCCATCGATATAGATACGGCCCACCGGAACCTTTCCAACCTGCCGTGCGCCTTCCGTATCGAACTCCAGGACATCCCCGCTCTGGAGCATCAATATTTCCTGCGATACGGCCACCAATTCTTTGGCGGCCTGCATGTGGCGGTAAAGCTGGCGGTACTCACCGTGAATGGGGATGAAGTACTTGGGCCGGACCAGATTCAGCATCAGCTTCAGTTCTTCCGCACTGCCGTGTCCGGAAACGTGGATCGGCGGCTGGCTGCCGTCGCTATAGTGGACGGTCGCGCCCCGGCGATAGAGGTGGTCGATCATGCGGAAGACGGACTTCTCGTTACCGGGGATGACGCGCGCCGAAATGGCTACCTCGTCCCCGGGTTCGATGTGTATCCAGCGGTGGCTATCCACCGCGACTCGCGCCAGGGCCGAGAGAGGTTCGCCCTGGCTGCCCGCCACCACGACGGCCACCTGCCGCGGCGGCAATTTGCGCAGGTCCTGCGGGGCAATGAGCAACTCCTCGGGCACGTGCAACCGGTCCATCTGCCGCGCAATGTCGGAATTTTGGACCATGCTCCGACCGACAAAACAGAGCCGGCGACCGTGCTGCGCCGCGAGGTCCGTGACGATCTGCAGGCGGTGCATGGACGTAGAAAAGCAAGAAATCAGAACGCGACCCGGGGCTCCCGCCATGATCTCCGTTAGGCGTTCCCGGACGGCCCGCTCGGAGGGCGTGACTCCCGGCCGGTCAATGTTGGTGGAGTCCGAGAAGAGGGCCAGCACGCCCTGGCGGCCGTAGTCGGCCAGTGTGTGCAGGTCACTGACCCGCTGGTCCATGGGGGTAGGATCGAATTTGAAATCCCCGGTATGGATGATAGTGCCGAGGGGCGTGGTGAGCGCCAGCGCTCCGGCCTCAATGATGCTGTGGGTGAGGCGAATGAACTCTACGTGGAACGGACCGACCTCAAACGGCTGATGGGGGTGCATCTCCCGCAATTCGACGGCTTCCGTCAGGCCGTGCTCCGCCAGTTTGGGGCGGGCCAGGGCCAGGGTGAACGGCGACCCGTAGACGGGCGCATCCACCTCGTCGAGCACATAAGGCAAGGCCCCGATGTGGTCCTCATGGCCGTGGGTGAGGATGATGGCCCGCAGGCGGTCCTGGTTCTGGCGCAGGTAGGTGATGTCTGGGATGACAATATCCACCCCCAGCATGCCGGGGTCGGGGAACATGATGCCGCAGTCGACGACGACCATATCGTCGCCATATTCATAGGCCATCATGTTCATGCCAAACTCGCCCAGGCCGCCGAGAGGAATCGCTCGCAGTTTGCTGCTTGGTGAAATGTTATTGCCTCCTTTTGAATACACCATCCTAACACATCTTGGGAGGGGAAGCGGCGGGGAGCGGTGGATCCGGCGTCGCGCTTGACAAACGGTGGAGGGTCGAGTCAGTTGACCCTCAGGGGCGGCGCTTGATAGGGTTTGTCTTTCTCCGTGGCTTCACCGCCATCGTCGCGGAAATGAGTACACTTGTTTACCTTGAGCAGGAGGATCGGGGCGACCTGTATCTGCGCCTGGAACGAAAGGAGCATGTCTGCTGTTTCGCCGGTCGTGAGCTCATGCTATTGCCGATTGACGCAGCCGGTATCGTCGGGGGTGGTGTAGACGGCAGCGAGCGACAAGCCAGGGGAATAGCCGGCACTTTGGTTAGTCCGCCAACATCTTGACAGGAGGTGAACCCGGATGGTCGAAAAGGTGGGACAATACGGACCTCTGATAGGCAGGATTCTGCTCAGCGTGATATTCATTTACTCCGGCATTTCGAAAATTACCGGTTGGGTGGCAAGGTTGCGTATATGGCGTCCCAAGGGATGCCTTTCGCGGGCTGGCGCAGACCCCAAAGGACAGGGGTCTGCGCCAGCCGGCGCGAATGAATGCCGAGTTAGGCCGCGATTACGACGCCAGCAAGCTCGTCAATTGGAGTTTCTCGGCAGATAGCTATGTTTGGCCGGGGACGGAGGTCCTGGCGAAACGGTTCGGGGATTACGATGTACATGGGCTTTGGGCAGCGGGTGGGGCCTACCTGATGGAGACCTTCCAGTTGGCCGCAGCTCTTGTGCCTCTGGTGCGATACGATCCACGCTTTGCGCGGGCGATCGGGAAATGGATGCTGCACGCGGCCAATGCGGCGCGCCTGTTTTACCCCGAAGAGTTGCCCGATGCCAATCAGAGCTACCCGGAGTACAAGGCCCTGGCAAGGAATGTGATTGCCTATGAAGCTCTAACAGTAAAACAGGACGCGCCCTATGCCACCCGTGACGACTGGCAGTTGACCGCTCCAGATGGCACTCCCTACATATTCCCTAAAGTCTCTTATTTGAGCCTGTACGGCTCGTCGCACGTGGGCATCTTCGGCGGGATCATTTCCCGCACGGACGACGAAAAGATTCTCCAGCTTGACTGCCTGAAGACCGACTTCTTCCACGATAAGGCCTATCCTACGTATCTGTATTTCAACCCCTACAGCGAGGACAAGGAGATCCACATCGCGGTCGGCCCCAAACGCGTGGACCTGTACGACACGGTTTCAAAACGCTGGGTGAAGAAGAACGTTCACGGGACAACCTCTCTGCGGCTGGCCGGGGACTCAGCCGTGGTGATTATACGCGTACCTGCTGGCGGGAAGGTAACCCGGGAGAGCGGGAAGTTGCGCGTGGATGGGGTCGTTGTGGACTATAATGCTCGCGGCAGCGAGTGATCGGCTATCCCGATCAAATAAGGAGAGTCGAGCCCCAAGAAACCATCCGAAGAGGAAGGGTGAGCGAACATGTCAATCTTACGTCGGGATTTCCTGCAGCGAGTTGTAGCTGGCACAGGTTTTGTGCTGGGAGGTGCGCGAACTTCGGGGGCATCAGCTCCCTCCAATCCTGCGGTTCGTGGGTCTGTGAAACATGATTCCCCAGCGAATCCTCCGGCGAGAACCGAAGGTGGCGGTGGGCCCGACCCGATTTTCGAGAAGCCTACGCCGATCACGATGGCGGAACTGGCGAAGAAGAAGGTCGAGGGAGTGCGGGCGGTAGAGGTCAGCGATTATGTGTTTGGCAACTATAAAGGGCCTCTGACGCCAAGCCCGCCCCATGCGGACCAGAATCCGAAGAAGGCAATCATCGTTGGGTGGGAGGGCAAGCCCAACAAGTTCGTGTTTTGGCATGAGGCCAGTTACAGCCCCTATTTCGAGCTGCCCTCGGGGGCCGGACCGAACTTCCAGTTCTGGGAGTCCAATTGGGGCGGCGAGTTGTTCAACCAGTATGGCCGAATGGAACAACACAGCTTCGTGGATATCATCGAGAGCGGTCCGCAACGGGTCTGGATACGGTGGACGTATCTCGACGTGGATGAGAAGGGCAACCCGCCTGTTCTGCGAGGCACGGATGATTTCGTGAGCTACGCCAACGGGATCGTGTGGCGGCGGCAGACCTACCAGACGTTCTACCCCAACCGGGATGACGCGCAGTGCGCCAGTTCGCTGGATTTCTTCACGGCGATTCCGGCGGGGGTGCATTACTCGGAACTGATGCCGAAGGATGAGCAACACGGGGATTATCTGGTGGGGGCGTTCCTGGATGTCTATTCGAACAAACAATACAACGTCTATTGGGACAAGTCGGACAAACCTGGATGGACCGGGCCATACTACGCGCGACGGACGGGCGCGGAATGGTTCCTGGACATCGAGCGATCCAGGGGTAAGGCGGCGGTGCAGACGTTTCGGGACGGGCTGGCGTATTGCGCCTTTGGTGACGCGAGCGGCTATTTGGCGGATCGCACCGAGCTCTGGGACAATTCGCATCCGGATACCTCGCCGTGCAACTGGGGCAATGCCAAGATGATTCACTGGCCGGTTGGTTGGGTCAACAGCGGAGGCGTAATCGGGAACGACCAGGACATTATGACGAAGCCCTATCATATCGACACACTGAGCATGTGTCTTGTGACGAAGCCACTTCCGATGAATGCCGAAGCTCGTAAGTGGGACAACATTCGCAAGGAGTGGCGCGACAAGGAACAGGAACGCTGGGTGGGAGGGCGCGTGTTCTATTGCTTGCACGGCGTGGAACCGGACTTCCGGACGGTTCGGCAGGTGTCGCGGCGGTGGCTGGAGAAAGGAGCGGATTGTGCCCGGCCCGAAAGCGTCGAGGATTTAAAATGGAAATGACATTGCGCAAAGCTGTATCCGTGACAGAAAAGTGAGCAAAGTGATGGGAAAGAGCTTGAAGGATGAGGTACCCGGTGGACGCAAAACGAAGATGAGCGAACATGTCAATGTTGCGTCGAAATTTACAGTTCAAAGTCTCTCGCGGGGGAGTTCTTGCCATGAGACTCGGCCGTTGGCGGGCGGGCATGCTTCCTGGTGCTGACTGGGCTATTCGGGGTCTCCGTGCTGGGTGGTGTCGCGGTCTGTCCGGACGGCGGGAATGGCGGGGCGTCGGTTTGCTAGCCATTCAACGGTTTACCGCACTCGTCATCGGGTTGGCTTCGCTCGCCGGTGGTTCTTCGCTGTGGGCCGAGAAATCGGAGAGCTGGCTGGAAGTTCGCAGTCCGCATTTTGTCCTGGTAAGCAACGGGTCGGCAAAGATGGGAAGACGCGTGGCGCTCCAGTTCGAAATGATCCGCGCTGTTTTTCGGAACACTTTCCCCAAGGCGCGAGTCGACCCTGCTCAACTCCCGATCATCCTGGCGGTGAAGGACGAAGAGAGCTTGAAGGCGTTGCTGCCCGCCTTCTGGGAGCAGAAGGGGGGGATACATCCCGAGGGCTATTTCCTGGGAGGGCAAGCGAAACAGTATGTGGCGCTAAGGACAGATACTTCCGTCGATCCCAAGTACTATAGTCCCAACTACAATCCCTACCAGACCATTTATCACGAATATATTCATCTGCTGGTGAACTTGAATTATCGCTGGTTGCCGCTCTGGCTGAGCGAAGGTCTGGCGGAGCTCTACGGGAGTACCAGGATTATGGAAAGCCGGGTTGATTTGGGGCGGCCCATGGAATACCACTTGGAGTTGTTCCGCCGGCAGAGGCTTTTGCCGCTGCCCATCTTATTTGCCGTGGACTACGCTTCGCCGTACTACAACCAGGAACACCAGGCCACTGTCTTTTATGCTGAGTCCTGGGCACTGACTCACTTCCTGATCTTGGGGGAGGGTGGGAAACACAGTCAGAAACTGGTCGCGTACATCGCGCTGCTAAACAACGACGTGAATCCTACCGAGGCCGCTACGCAAGCGTTTGGCGACCTTAAGAAACTGGGAAACCGGTTGGACCTGTACTTGAGGGGGCTGACCATGCCCAGCGTCCAGGTCAAACAACCGGTGGAGGTCGTCGAAGACAATTTTGCCGTGCGCGCGCTTTCGCCGGCGGAGTCGGCGACCGTGCGGGGAGACTTCCACGTCTACAACCGCCGACTGGCGGACGGGCGGGCCCTGCTTGAGGAAGCCCTGCGACTGAAACCGAACTATGCTCCCGCGCATGAGAGCATGGGTTTTTTGCATTTCCGCGAGGGCAAGAAGGAGGAGGCGGCGAGATTCTTTGACGAGGCGGTGAAGTTGGATTCGCGTAATTACCTGGCGCACTACTTTCATGCGCTGTTGGTCCTCGAGCAGAACCCCAGTGGGGAAGTGCCTGAGGGCGTGGTCCATGACCTGAAACGCACGATCGAACTTAATCCCGATTTCCCGTCAGCTTACTTGTCCCTCGCGAGTGTGTACGGAACTCGCGGCCAGAACCTGGAGGAAGCGCGCGGGCTGGCGGCGAAGGCCATCAATCTCGAGCCCGGCAATCTGCAAGGCCATTTGGTTCTGGCGCATATCTTGCTGCGGCAGGAACGCCCGGCGGAGGCGGCGAAGATCTGCCGGCGGGTGCTGGCCGCCACGAAGACCGCGGAAGAGCGCGCTGGCGCCGAGTCTCTCTTGAGCGACGCGCAGCAGTACTCGGATTACCAGGCGGAAATGAAGCAACGGGCGGAGGAGGCCCGGGCTACGGCGGAGGAGGAAGCCCGGATCGCGGAACGGATGGAGCGTGAACGAGCCGCGCGGAAGAAGTTGGCGTGGGAGGACCTCCGGAGAGTCGAACCCGTGGAGCCGACAACCGACACGACAGAGCCCTCGGCAGGAGGCATGCAAGTCACCGTCGAAGGGAAGGTCATCGAGGTAAGTTGCACGGTAAAAGGCGCCCTAAGACTGACGCTCGCCTGCCCGATTTACAACCTTGAACTTCAGGCGGCCAACTATCATCAAGTCAAGTTAGTTGCGGCGGAGGGAAACCCGCCGGATGGGTTCAACCTGTGCCGACAACTAAAGGGGTTGCAGGCGAAGATTACTCATAAGGCAGGAGGCGCGGACGCGGGAGAAATTGTTTCCATTGAATTGCGGAAGTAAGACCCGCCGAATCTCCTGCATCGGTACCGGAGCCCTTCCCGACGCGTCTTACCGTGAGGCTGCCTCTACCTGAGAGCCAAGAATAACTGATTTAACTGTTCCAGGGTCAGCTGTTCGGCGCGAGTGGTTGGCGGCAGGGCCATGGCTGCAAGTGAGCGTTCGACATCCTCGCGCGCATAGGTTCCGGCCAGGTTGTTCACTAAGTTCTTTCTTTTGTGCGCGAAACAGCACTTCACGAATCTCAGGAACTTCTCCCGATCTTGGAATTGCCGAAGGGCCGCCTGCCCCGATTCAGTGGGGAGATACTCGCCCGCCGTCGGCTTTTCAGGGTACCGGGAAACCATCCGGAAGACTACAAGCGCGGAATTGACTTTGGGGTGTGGCGAAAATGCACCGGGTGGGACGGCTAGGGCAAGGCGTGGTTCGGAGTAAAGCTGGGTCAGAACGGTCAGGTAGCCATAAGCGCGCGAGCCGGGTGTGGCGGTCAGGCGATCGGCTACTTCTCGTTGGACCAGCAGGGCCATTGACCGAATCGAAACGGCAAAACCAAGAAGGTGATGGATGATCGGCGAGGTGATGTAATAGGGTAAGTTGCCGAAGACAAAGCATTTATCCGTCGCGTGGCGTCCACAGAGACCGGCCAGGTCGGTTGAAAGGATATCGCCTTCAAGGACCTCAATTCTTGGTTCCTGCTTCACTTTTTCCTTGAGCGCTTCAGCTAAACTTGCATCCAGTTCAAGCGCCACCACTTGGCGGACACGTTCGGCTAGGAGGTAAGTCATCGCGCCTCGGCCCGCCCCGATTTCCAGAACCACGTCGTCCGGTCGAAGATCGAGTGCCTCGATGATGCGGTGGCGATAGCCCTCATCGCTGAGGAAGTGCTGCCCGAGTTTGGGTCGATGGCTTCGTAGCATGGTGGCCCGGGACAACTTTGTCGGCTGGGGCGCCTAAGCCAGCGGTCAAGATTCCGCAGACGCGGATAGGGCGTCAGTTTGCTCGTTGTAGCGGCGGGTTCATCCCGCCACGTTGGACAAATATGGCGGCGTAAAGCCGCCGCTACATCAAACTGACCCACTGCTCAGACGCGGCCAGGATGTTCGACCGGCATGATAGCACGGTGGGCTGCCTCTTTCGCTTGACATTATCGGAGCCATCTTCTAACGTAAATTTGTTTTAAGCCGACTGAAGAAGATGGAGGTGCACGATGCGGATAGCATTGGTGGCGTCTGAAGGTGTGCCTTTTTCGAAAACGGGTGGACTGGCTGACGTGGTGGGCGCCCTGCCCAAGGCCCTGGCGGCCGATGGGCACGACGTTGAGGTGATCCTGCCGCGCTACCGGATGACCAAACCCGGTAAAGTTCTGCCTTACTGCAAGAGCCTGACTCTGCCTCTAAGCCATGGGTTCAAGTACGCCTCGATTCAGGAAGGTGGGGAGTTGGCGGGGGCTCGGGTTCTCCTGGTGGAGTGCCCGGAGCTTTTCGACCGGGAAGGGCTTTACCAGGTGAACGGGGAAGATCATCTCGACAACCACGTGCGCTTTGCGGCCTTTTCGCTGGCTGCCCTGGAGTTTTTGAAGCGCGAAGACACGCCACCTGACATCATCCATTGCCACGACTGGCAAACTGCTCTAGTACCCATCTACCTGCGCAATCTCTATCAGGACGATCCTTTCTTCGCCCATACGGGGGTTGTCTTCACCATCCACAACCTGGGATACCAGGGGCAATTCCCCCCGTACATCCTGCCCCAGATCTCTTTGCGCGCCGGGCTGTTCACGATGGACTACCTGGAGTTCTACGGGAAGGTGAATCTGCTGAAGGGCGGGATCGTTTTTTCGGACTTCATAACCACGGTCAGTCGCAAGTATGCGGAGGAGATTCAGACGCCGGAATTCGGCTGCGGGCTGGAGGGCGTGCTGGGGGCGCACGCCGATCACTTACAGGGCATTGTGAACGGCGTGGATTACGAGGCTTGGGATCCCGCCACCGATAAGCTGATTCCCGCTAGTTACGGCCCGACGGACCTGAAAGGCAAGCAGATTTCCAAGAAGGCCTTGCTGGAGAAGATGGGAATCCAGCAGCCGGTACTGGATCGGCCCGTGATCGGCATCGTTTCACGATTCGCCGCCCAAAAGGGTTTTGACCTGATTGCGGAGATCCTCGAGCAACTGATGGAGATGGATCTTTACATCGTGGCGCTGGGGACCGGGGAGCCGCACTATGAAGAATTGTTCCGCCACATGGCGGCCAAGTATCCCGACAAGTTTCTGGTGAAGGTGGCCTATGACAATACCCTCGCCCACCAGATCGAGGCCGGCGCAGACATGTTCCTGATGCCTTCGCGTTACGAGCCTTGTGGACTGAATCAGATCTACAGTATGAAGTTCGGCACCGTCCCCGTGGTGCGGGCGACGGGCGGCCTGGACGACACGGTGGAAGCCTTCGACGGCAAGAATGGCACGGGATTCAAGTTCAGCGAGTATTCGTCCGCCGCCCTGCTGGCGGCCATCCGCCAGGCGGTCGAGACGTACCGCCAGCCCAAGGTCTGGCAACGGCTGATGCTGAACGGCATGCGCAAAGATTTCTCCTGGGGGAACTCGGCCAAGCAATATGTGAAGATTTTCCAGGAGGTGAAAAGGCTAAGAGGCAAAGCCAAGACTGAGCTGCCGGCATCCACTCCTTAGTGGCTGCTAATACAAACGCATTAAGTAAGGTGATCGCCCCTTTGTAACGCCGGCTTCCAGCCGGCCTTGGCCGCCAGGATGGCGGCGCTACAAGAACGGTGACGTAACATAAGTTAGTGCGTTTGTATTAGTCGGGGGAGGCTGAAGAGTATGGCAGGTACGAACACGTTGACATTGACAGACCAGAATTTCGAGCAGGAAGTCTTGAAGTCCGACAAGCCGGTGGTGGTGGATTTTTGGGCCGTATGGTGTGCCCCGTGTCGCCTGGTGGCTCCCACGGTGGATGCCATCGCGGAGGAGTACCTTGGCCGGGCCAAAGTGGGCAAGCTTAACGTGGACGAGAACCAGGCGGTACCCAGTCGCTACAATGTTCGCGGTATTCCGACCCTGCTGGTGTTCAAGAATGGCCAGGTTCAGGAGCAGATTGTAGGGGCTACCAGCAAAGACAATATTGTCAAGCTGCTCGAGAAACACCTCTAAGGTTCTGGTCGCGCGCGGCCACCGCCGGACGGACCCCTGCGGTGGTCGCCCCAAGTTTACGCCGGGATCTTAATCTTTCAATTTCCAATGCATGCGGGACGGGCGGTAGGCCGGTTGAGTGCCCGGATGAGAGAGCGAGTCGGAGTGCTATGTTAGCGAACATCGTGGTGGTCGGGGCTCAGTGGGGAGACGAAGGCAAAGGGAAAGTGGTGGACCTGTTGGCGCAACACTTCGACATCGTGGCGCGCTACCAGGGCGGCGCCAACGCCGGCCATACGGTGATCGTGGAGGGAAAGAAAATTGTCCTGCAACTGAGCCCGACGGGGCTTATTCGGCCGGGCAAGATTGCGGTCATTGGCAATGGGGTTGTCGTGGACCCGGAGGCGTTGCTCCGTGAAATCGACACGCTGGAGCAGGCGGGAATCGTGGTAGACCAGCGGCTGCTGATCAGTGACCGAGCCCATCTGATTCTCCCTTACCATCGCACCTATGAAGTGGCCGCTGAACAGATCCGCTGCGGCGGGAAAATCGGCACCACGGCCAAAGGGATCGGCCCCTGTTATGAGGACAAGGCGGCGCGGCGCGGATTGCGCCTGGGTGACCTGCGTAATCCGGAGGAGTTCCGGCGCAAGGCTTCCTCGGTGCTGGCGGAGAAGAACCGGATTGTGGCGGCGCTCTGCGAAGGTTGCCCGCCGGCAGAGCCGGAGACGATCGAGCGCACCTTGGCGACCGCCCCCCGGATCGTGCCGCTGCTCGCGGACTGTTCGCTCTTCCTCAATGGCGAGATGGATCGCGGCAAGCGGGTGCTCTTCGAGGGAGCCCAGGGAACTTTGCTGGACCTGGACCATGGGACTTATCCTTTTGTGACCTCCTCCAGCGCCGCCGCTGGGGGGGCCTGCACCGGCACAGGTGTGGGGCCGACCCGGATCGGTGCCGTGGTTGGGATCTCCAAAGCTTATGCCACGCGCGTTGGCAGCGGGCCATTCCCCACGGAGGCCGCCGGGTCTCAAGCTGAGGAGCTGCGCGCGCGCGGCGGCGAATACGGTGCCGTGACCGGCCGTCCCCGCCGCTGCGGCTGGTTTGACGTGCCGGCGGCCCGCTACAGCGTGCGGGTCAATGGTCTCAGCGCCCTCGTCATTACCAAGCTGGACATTCTTGACCATCTGGCGGAAATCCCGGTCGGCACGGAATATGAATACAAGGGAAAGAGGTTTCCGGATTTTCCGGCCGACATCGAGACTCTCGCGAAAGTCAAAGTCCACTATCAGCTTGTGCCAGGCTGGCAGGAATCCACTTTTGGGCTGCGCGAATACTCTAAACTCCCACAGAAGGCCCGGGACTATCTGCGCTTTCTTGCTGACCAGGTGGGCGTCGAGATCGCGCTGGTCTCGACCGGCCCGGAACGCGACCAGATCATCTGGTTGAGCGAAAGCCGCCTGGCGGACCGCCTTCAGGCTGGAAGCGGTAGAAGTCACGGCGCTGAAGGTTTATGATAGTGTTATTGAGATTCGTCAACTCCGATTGAACGAAAGGCGTGGGAACATGCAGGCGGGTCTGAAGATCCTGGTTGTGGATGATAACCCGACGATCTTGAAGCTGATCTGCAAAACACTGGAGAAGGCCGGAGAACTGATCACGGCCACGGATGGCGCCGACGCCTTGATGAAGGCCATCGAGGTGAGGCCGGACCTGATTATCTCCGACTATTCCATGCCGGTCATGGATGGCCGGGCCCTGTTCGAGAAGCTGCGGGCCCGTCCCGAGACGCGGGATATCCCTTTTGTCTTCGTGGCCTCCCAAAAAGAGATCGATGAGCGGCTGGGTTCGGTGGTCGAGGGTGTGGAAGATTTCTTCGTGAAACCGTTCTTCGTGCGGGAGTTCGCCCGCAACTCCCGGCGCATCACCGCGCGTCTGCTCCAGCAGCAGATGGAAAAGATGGGGGCTGGGGGCGCCACGATCAAGGGCAGCTTGAGCGAACTGAGCATCATCGACTGGATGCAGTCGCTCGAACAGGGCCGCAAGAGTTGCACCCTGATTCTGCGCTCGGGTAAAGAGGAGTGCCGGCTCTTTTTCACCGAAGGGCAGGCCACCCACGCCACCTGCGGCAGCCTGGTGGGAGACAAGGCGGCCTTCCGGGCTCTGACTTGGATGGATGGAGAATGGGAACTGGATTTCTCCAAGACCTTAACGGAGCGGACGACCACGATGTCGACCCAGGGCCTCATGATGGAGGGCCTGCGCCTGCTCGACGAAGCTACCCGGGATGGCGGCCAGTAGATGACGGACACTTAACTGAAGGCGCCGTTGCGGTCCGAAGCTTTCGGTGTAACCTGCTGCTCCATGCCACCAATCCTTCGCGCCAAAATTCTGGTGGTGAGTGATGCCGTGGCCGCTGGGCGCCGGCAAGATCAGTCCGGCCCGGCTGTGCGGGAATTGCTGGAACGGCAAGGCTGGCAAGTGGACGAATGTGCAATCCTGCCCGATGATGCGGAACAAATGCGTCGGCGGCTTGAAGGATGGACAGACGGCGAAGACTGTGACGCCATCTTTACTACCGGCGGGACCGGCCTCGGACCGCGCGATGTCACACCGGAGGTGACGGGGACGTTGGCGGAGCGGGAAGTTCCAGGGCTGGCGGAACTCATGCGCGCCGAAGGGATGTGGAAGACGCGCCGGGCGGCGCTCTCACGCGGCGTGGTGGCGGTGCGGAAGGGGAAACTCAGCGTGAACCTTCCGGGCCGCCCCGAGGGGGCGTGTGAGTCGCTGGCAAGCATTATCGACCTTCTACCGCACGCAATCGATGTGCTTCAGGGTCGAACCGGACATGCGGATTGAAGTTGTGGAGAACTCCGCATTGGTAAAATCTGGGCGCCTTGGTTCGTACGCTGTGATATGCTTTCTTCTTTGCTCCGAGAGGGAAGACGGAAATGTTGAATGATTACGGCCCGATTCTCATTATCGCTGCGCTGGCGGCCGCATTTCCCATCGTTGTGCTCTGGGCTACCAAATACTTTCGCCCCACGCCTCCACCCACGGCTGAGAAAGGCATGCCTTACGAATGCGGCATCACGCCAGAGTCTGATTCACGCGGCCGGTACACGATTCGCTACTATGTGGTAGCCATTCTTTTCGTTATTTTCGACGTGGAGACGGTTTTCCTTTATCCCTGGGCCGTGCAGTACAACGTGCTGGGACTTTTCGGTTTGATCGAAATGCTCGTGTTCCTTGGCATCCTGATCATTGGCTACATCTGGGTCTGGAAACGCGGCGCCCTGGAATGGATCTAGCTGGCCACGAGACGTTGGACTCTCCCCGTGTGCTTTTCCTTTCTTTCGCGTGTGAACTTGTTCCACACATGCTGGAAGGGATACAAACCTGCCTTACAGTCTTGTGATCCCGATGTTTGCTGACTCTTTCGCGAGTTCGTGAAATCAGGCGTATCCCGAGAAGGAATTGCCAGTTGACGATAAAATGACCTTCCGCGAACAATACCTGAAAACACTTCTCTTTGATGAACCAGACCGCGTCCCTCTTCTGCCGGGTGAACCTCGCGAATCCACCCTTCGGGCTTGGCACCAGCAGGGACTTCCTGAGGGCCGAGACTACTTTCAGGCGCTGCTCGACGAATTGGGCCTGCCGCCCCTGGCCCACGAAGTCCGCGCGCTCGACGTCTCCTTCCTCATGATTCCCACCTTTGAGGAGAAGGTGCTGGAGCACAAAGACGGCCACTACATCGTGCAGGACTGGATGGGTGCCATCACGGAAATCTCGGACCAGTACGATTACACCTACCTCCGCAGCCCCAAGGATTTTGTCACGCGCCAGTGGCATAAGTTCCCGGTCGAGACCCGCGCGGACTGGGAGCGCATGAAGGAGCGGTTCGCGGTGGACACTCCGGGGCGCTTCCCTAATCATTTCGCCGAAGCCTGCCGGGCGCTGCAACGCCGTGATTTCGTCCTGACGGTGGATTTCAGCGGCCCCTTTTGGCAATTGCGCGAGTGGTGCGGGTTGACGAACCTTTGCGTGCTTTTGGCCGATGATCCCGAATTCGTCGCCGAGATGATTGATTTCTGGACGGAATTTGTCGCGCAGGTGTTGGCGCGCATCCGTCCGCAC
>Ga0315284_10009336_pt1 | contig 13984 bp, 14 predicted proteins | sample YL17G09_16_MG_FD_203696 | JGI IMG/M metagenome (GOLD analysis project Ga0315284, IMG submission 203696) | Sediment microbial communities from Yellowstone Lake, YNP, Wyoming, USA - YL17G09_16 | ecosystem: Environmental > Aquatic > Freshwater > Lake > Sediment | place: USA: Wyoming | collected... | reverse complement strand
AGCAGCTCTCGAGGGATATCAGTGCCGCAGAGGCGGAGGCCCGACGGAAAAAGCCGCAAATGGAGAAAGACTTTCGGGACGCCGGGATTGACTGGTCCAAATGGATCGAGGATCACGCGTCCTTCGAAGCGTCCGGAGAGTTCCTGTCGCTGAAGATCACGGCGAAAACGATCGAGTTTGAAGCTTGGCTGTTCGGGCCGGGCGCGGGTCTCAAGTACGACATGGTCGATAACAAACTGGAGACTTCCTTGAGCCTCGGGGCGAAGCTCAAGGTGGGCGTGAAGATCGGCGGCTACGGTGTAGACATCGAAGCCAAAGCCGATGTAATCCGCAAGGTTGCCCAGTGGGATTTCGATAACGGCACCTACGAGGAATCCTACGGAGGCAAAGGCGAGGCAAAGGCAGCTTTCGGGCCCATCGCGGCGGGCGGCGAGGTGGAAGTGGACACTGCGCTCAACGCGAAAGCCACCGTCAAGATCACCGTGGGCGATATGGTGACCGTTCAGACCGCCGATCGTTAGCTGCTGAGGACCGAGATTGTCCGGGATCATGGTTGATGGCGGCGGTGGACATGCGTGCCCATCCATGAACGTATGGATCGTTGCGTATTCCCGGCCGTCGCAACGGAGTGCTGAGCATCGGGGTCGATGGGGTCGTGCGCATGGTGCCACAGTGCATGCGGCGATGTCGAGGTCCGTCCGAGCGCGGAAGGTGCGGCATAGGTGCCATCTTAAAAGACACCGGAGGCCCGAGGGTGATGCCGGCGTCCTTCAAGGCATCCTGTGCCGCCTGTGCAGTGGCTCCGGCATCCGTTCCGTCCGCGCTGCCTCTGCCCGCTGCTTCCACGGTTCCGGTCTCTACGTCAACAGTGCGAGTCACCACCTGCGTCTCATCTCCCACCTGTTGGACGCTGCCGACGAGGAGCGTGTCCCCGGCTTCCAGCGATCCTTCCGCCACATTCCCGGCGCCGATGGCTTGCTGAGTCGCATCCATGGACGGCAGTGGGCGATTGCCGCTGCCGAGGATTACGGCGAACTGCTCCAGCCCACCGCGCTCTGACACTTGAATGTGATCATCATCCACTCCAAAGGCGCGTTTCAGGCCCTCCTTGATGGCTTCCTCCTCTTCACTGAGCGGCGGCCGCTGCGGACGAGCCGACTGCGCCAGCCTCTGGGTTGAGGTGTCAGCCGGAGTACCTACGATGCCCGCTGGGTCGAATGGCACGCCACCGGCCTGGGGGCTGCCAGCGGAACCACCGCCGGACTGGGCGATCCAAGGCGGAGTCAGCAGAGACCGCAAAGGCGTGACGAAAGGACCGGCTTGTTGCGCTCCGCTGAAATGGATGAGTGCAGGAATCGGAGTGTATTCACCGTCGCCCGTGGCTTGGCGCTGCGCCCGGGAAACGTCATGCACGGCGCGGACGAACGCGTCCTGCCAGGCAGTGTCGAGGAGAAACAGCGCCTCATCGGTATTGTCGCCGCGGACGCCCGACAGGACGCGACGCAGTTCCTGGAGGTCAACAAGATCTCTAAGTGGCACGTCGCCCGGCGGCTGCTTTGACGGGGCGACAGCTCTCAGGAGCCGGTCGATTTCTGCTGCCTGCTGGGAGGCCTCCTTGTATCGCGTCCATGCCGCGGTGAAGCCGGGAATGTCCGCGCCGAGGCGCCCCTTCCCATTCGGCACACCCACTAACACCCATCCGACATTCTGCCACACCACCGACTCTTCCGGAGCGCCAGGAGTCCGGGACGACGCGAACCGCACTTCCTCGAGCGCGAAGCAGGTCACGCCGCTGTCACCTGGCACTTGCAGCGAGGCTGAACCGTAGCTGTATTCAATGACATGTCCAAATTGATCGTCAAGGCGGGCAGGGCGGCCCTGTGCGTCACGCGAGAGAGCGCAGGGCCTGGGCACGCTCACTTCGACGCGGGTCTGGCTGTAACTTGACGGGAAGAAGCGGATGAAGAAGCCGCCCCGGTCGTATGACCACCGGCCCGCAGGGACTTCGCGGCTGCCCGGCCCGGGCGCATGGTCCCCGGTCTTGACGGCGATCTCCTCCAACTCTTCATAGGACACAGGTCCGCCAGCAAACTTCTCGCGCAGAGCGTTTTCAACTTCCAGCAACTCGCGTACAGCGGCAGGAAGCCGGCCGTACAGCTGGCCGAGCGCGTCTTGGGTGAGAGGAGGTTGTGCCGCGCGGCTCAACGCGGAAAGTTCCTGCCGGGACAGGAGTTTTCCGGCGGCCTGTCGCTCCTCTTCCTCCAGGTTCTCCGGATCCGCGCGGGCGAGGATTGCCCATATGAGAGTTTGTATCAAATCCTGCGGGATTTCCGGACGCCGGACTGAGTTCTTGAGGATGCTGTGGATCGGGCCGGCCTGGGGTCCCATCAATGGAGCGTAGAGGTAGCCGTCGCCCCGTGTCGGGCCGAAGACGCCCGCGTGCAGGCAGTAGCTCTGGAGTTCGGCGGCGAACACGCCCGGAAAGAGGCGAAATCCGTGCCCGGGCCGATAAAACAAGGCGTCCATGGGCAGAAATTCGCGCGGCGAGAACCGGTCCAACATCGACACCTCAGTGTCGGCGTCCTTCAAGCTGGTGGTCACCGGGGACTCGTCCTTGCTGCCGCCGATTCTGGGGATTTTCAACTGCGGAGGCCCGGGCAACTCCGCCCACATTGGAATGATCAGTGCGATCAGTATCCCGCACGTGAAGACGCGCCTGCGAGCACCGTTCATGTGCTAATTTTTCCTCATCCAGCCGGGGGGATGATAAAACACGGTCTGCAGGGATGTCAAGTTGAGGCTGTAGGCGGGGGGATCAGTCTAGCTGGGACATAACAATTTTTCTATTTTTTCCCCTTCCTCGTGAATGTGCCTCTAGCAAATTTCAGTTCCTGTGTTCCGGGGATATTAAAGCTAATGACGGCCCGGGACCCGCTGGTAAATAATTCAAAGGCCACATCCACCGTCTCCACTTCGGTCTCGGGATTCACTATCGACGCTATGGACAAGACGAACTTCATAGTCCCCTTGGCCCGAAGGTCCGCTTTAAGCAGAGGGACTAAAGGAGGAGGCGTGTGAGGCTTCGGCTTGACCGGTGGGGTACGCTGGGTACTCCAGGCTGCTTTGAATTTGACCTGGCCGGCCTTCAATGTCGCTTGGGCTACGGCCGGAATAATCGCATCGACTTTTTTGACTCCAGTCGAAATCAATGTCGCCGCTCCAGTATATTGGCCGCTCATGGAGCCTGATGGATTGACCGCCGTCATGTCCAGGGTCATGGTCACTTTTTACCGCGGCCCATCGTCTGGATGATAGATCATGCCGTTAAGGGAAGTCAATCAAGGGACACGCGGCGCTGGCCGGGCTGGTCAGTAGACAGAGCTGAATCCCCGGCTGTACATATAGTTACTGAAAACCATCTGCTTAATGTTTAGCAGGGCCGTGTGCTTGATCCCTTCTCCAACAGGATTGATTTGTCCCGAGCCCCGGCGTTCCTTGGAGGAAGTCGCCGAAGCCGGCTTCCTTGCTTGTTCGACTGGAGCGGCGATCTTGACCAACGCGGCACGGATTTGGGCCTGATCAGCCGGATTCCCGTATAAAAGCACGGATCGTAGGGCTACCCAGAATCCCGGCGTGGAAGCTACTTGCCCTCGCTCTCCGGCAGTGAATCCGTTCCAGGCCTTCAGAAGCTGGGACTTGATCTCAGCCACAACCGCCGGCGAAATACGATCGGGAAGGGCGTTGGGGATTTTTTGCAAGAGCTCGGAATAGGCAACCATTTCGCTGTAGGCAGCCGCGGCCATGACCGTCAGCGGAGGGTTTCCCGGGATGAGAACCTTGCCTTTTGCCCTAAGCTGGGCAGAGACAATGGCCACGGCCGGATCGCTTGGCCCGGATTCGGCCAGCCATTCCCGGATGGTTTTCTCAAGCTCCTGTCGCAGGTCTTCCAAAGCTTTCGGGTCGATGGCTTTTACGATGACCTCGACGATCTTGGGGTAAGCCTCATATTTCCGGAGTTCCTGCCCGGATCTCGTCTTCCAGCCCTCGAGGAGTTCGGCCAATATCGTTTCCTCCTGACCGCCGGTGAGAGGCGCGCCGAGAGCGAACTCGAGCACGAAAAGGAAAGCGCGGGCATTGCTCTCGATTCTGCCGGATAATGGTTGATCCTTAGCGACGGATTTTTGCCCGGTGCGGCTAAAGATAAGGCCGGGTTTTGAGGTATAAAAAAATACGGAGGATATTAAAACGAGAACAAATAACAGACACCTCTTCACGGCTTCCTTCTCCTACGTGTGATATATGGAGTACGCCAAAGGCCATAAAGCATCGCTGACTTCAAAAAACACCATCAAAAACGTAATCTCTCGAGGCGATTCCGCGCGTCTGCGGGTTCGGGGAGTGAGGCGTCCTCGGGGAGGTAGACTTCGCCCATGCCTCCTCGTCCCAGTTCGGCCAAAATCGTGTACTTCCCGGCCAAGGTCGTTCCTTTAGCGAACGTTTTTCGGCTGGTAGGCCTGGTCATCGTCTTTGCGGCGAGGATATCCCCGGAAGGAAAAAGCTCAGTCCCGCAACTCGCACAGAAGCGGGATGCATCCGGATTGTCTGTCAGACATTTGGCGCATTTCATGGCCCTCTCCCTTCAGATCTACCTGGCTAAAGAATAACAACGATGGAGGAATGAGTCAACCTCCGGCATAGGCTGCGATCGAGGATTACCTGGTCGGGACCGGACGATCATGATGGTGTTAAAAGCAAAAATAAAAAACAAAGTGAAATCAGGCGAAGATTTGGTGCCGGAGGAGGGAATCGAACCCACACGGGCCTTGCGGTCCACTGGATTTTGAGTCCAGCGCTTCTGTAAAATCAGACCTCTCCCCGTGTCACCACCGTGTAACAAAATCTGCTTAATCTCGCTTAATCTAGACTAAAGAAAGTTAATCGGAAAACCTTGATTATAAGGGAAAAACTGCTTTTTCTCGATGGCCCGGGATCAGGTGGAAATGGTTTCCTAATCCCTGTGTCGGCGGTTCGAGTCCGTCCAGGCGCGCCACCCCTTTTCCTTGGCCGTGCTATTGATATTAGGGTTGGGCTATCCGGCCTCCACGCGTCTCAATAATTCTTCAGCCCAGCCAGCCACTTCCGGGCATCCTCGACTTCGGGGAGACCTGAGTCTTCACTTTTCAACAAATATTAAAAACATGAAGATTCAAAACAAGTACATACTTAAGAGCAATTAGAATAATCCTGATTCATATCAAAATCACCCCTAGAATCGCCTTGAGAGGTTATTTACATCTTTCATCCTTTTTCCTAGGATTAAATATAGAATTTCCTTCGGGAATAGCTTCGTTATTTGATATCAGTTGCGATATAGAGTTCAAAGAAGGGGTGATAACGGGTGGAATCTTATGAAAAGCGTCGACAACGCCATCAGAATTTGGAGAAAAAAATCATAGGAGGTTCGTCATGAAACGCATTCTGGGTTTTGCGTTTTTGGTTCTTTTGGCACTTGGGACAACGTTCTTTTCCTGTAAGATGCTGCCGACGGAGGCGGACCAGCCGACGATTCCAGACTGTCAGAAAAATCACACTGGCACTTTGCAGTTAGAGAACAGATCGTCGAGAGGTCTAGATTATAATGTCCTCATTGATGGCATCAATTACGGAAGACTGAAGGTCGGAGAGAAGAAGTCTTACACTTTGGCCATCGGGGCGCATGTGTTGGAATGGCCGTATGCCGATCATGCCGGGGATGGTTGTAGCGTATCAGTTCCGACGATTTTAGAATGTCAGACGACGTCCCTTTATTGCACAGGCTGAGAAAAAGCAGAAGGGGTTTAGGCGTTTGAGGCTAAGCCTTTCCGTCTATTTGATGACGCAGAATCATTCCTTCTATCTTTTGCCTATGGCATCGAAGCGGTACGTGAAGCCAATGCTCAAATGCATATAATGGCCTTTTGATTCTGAATTTGGATTATAAAGGAACCCGATCTCCGGCCGGATCGCCCACTTGTTTAGGTTCGAACTGAGCCCGAATCCCACGTTAAAAGCCACCAGAGTATCCTGGTCGCGTTGAAGCGGAATCAAAGCCTTAGCTGACGTGTTCAGCTCCACGGATTTGTTGAATGGAATAGAAAAGAGGACCGTCTTAATCCATGAAGTCTAGATGAAGAATTTCGTTCTCTCCTTATTGTCGATACAGTAAAGACTATTCTATGACTGATACGAAACTTGGATCGCTTTATTAGCCGATGAGCTTGGTGTAAAGCCAGTAGAGAAAGGCGGCGCCGTAGACTATCACCAAGGTCCAGACGACGATTGTGATAATTTTATCGATTCGCTTGAGGAACGGATCTCGGGCGATCCTTTTCTTTTTGCCAAGCGTGGAAATGGCGTAAATTATTGCTATCACCAATAACAGATATAACCATTTTCTCATCAAGCGCAGTCCGAGCTGATCATTAACCCAGCCGAAGCCCGATTATTCAGGTTCGGCGGTTTGGAGTCAAGACGCGCCATGCGCTGACGCGCCACGATCGCTCTAAAGAACTTGCCAGCCGGCCCGGTATTTTTTCGTCAACAGCTCATTGGCCTCGGGACAATTCGTCACGCGCAGGTTCTCGCCGTCCCATAAAAGCTTGGTCTGCATTTTGATAGCGACGTTCCCTAGGAGCGCGACTTCGGTGACGAGAGAGGCAAAATCAAAATTCGCCCCGGCCGGCGGTCCGCCTTTGCAGGCTTCGATGAACTCTTTGAAATGGCCTTGGGAGCGGGGAAGAGTTTCCGGAGGCTTGGGAAATTCCCTGTGCTTTTCCTCGGGGATGATGCGGTTGCCGAGCATCTTGCCCGAGTCGCCGAAATAAAGGGTGTCGTTATAGTCCATCTTTCTTGTGCCTTCGAGCTCGAATGGCTTGGGTGGCCTCAACATGCCGTCGTACCAGGTGAGCGTCAGCGGAGGCCAATCCTCGCCGCGCGCTGGAAACTCGAACTTGACTTCAGAGACGAGCGGAAAGGTTTCGGCATGGAGCTCCGTGGAGGCGGCCTCGACGCTCACGGGGTGTCCCAGGTTGAGCGCTTTGAAGATGGGATGGAAGGCGTGGCAGGCCATATCGCCAAGAACGCCGGTGCCGAAATCATGCCAGCCCCGCCATCTGAACGGGTGGTAGATCGGATGATAAGCTCGGTATGGAGCGACGCCCAGCCAGAGATTCCAATCCAGCTTGCGGGGGACAGACGGGAACGTTTTGGGCCGTTCGACGGCCTGCGGCCATGGGAATCCGCCTCTCGGACGGTCGCACCAATGGTGAACTTCCCGCACCTTGCCGATCGCGCCGGCCATGATATACTCGGCCAGCGTCCGGACGCCCTCGGCGGCTTGGCCGGCATTCCCCATCTGGGTGGCAACTTTTTGTTCGCGAGCCACGTTGGCCATCTCGCTCGCTTCGGCCACGGTGTGGGTGAGGGGCTTCTCGCAATAGACGTGTTTTCCCATGCGCATCGCCGCGAGCGAGATCGGTGCATGCATGTGATCAGGGGTGGCGACGATTACGGCGTCGATATTTTTCGCCTCTTTCTCCAGCATCACCCGATAATCGCGGTACCGGGCGGCCTGGGGATATCTTTTAAAAGTTCGCGCGGCGTACTTCCAGTCCACGTCGCACAGGGCGACGATGTTCTGCTGTTCTTTGGAAAAGGCCTCCAGGACACCGCCTCCCTGGCCGCCGATGCCGACTCCGGCGAAATTGATCCGGTCGCTGGGCGGGACCTGTCCGGGACCGCCCAGAACATGCCGGGGCACGACAGTCACGTTTTTGGCGGCGCCGCAGCCGGCGGCGCTGAGAGCGGCCAAACCTGCGACAGAGATTCCGAGAAATTCGCGCCGAGAGAGCCGGGCCTGGGGCGGGGAGGAATTGTCGATTTTGCTCCTGTCTTCAGGAGAATCTTTCATGGCCAAAATATATCTCGCGGGGAACGGTCAAGTCAAGCCCATTAATTGGGGTCAAACCTACTCATTACGCATCTTCCCCGAGAGAATTTTGCGTAATGAGTAGGTTTGACCCCGGTTTTAGACGGTGTTAAGCGGAAGCGACGGCGCAGGCGGCCAGGATAACCGGTCCATGGCCGTGCCAGTCATTGACCGGCGTCTCTCGGCGATAATAATCCTCAAGCGTGTCCTGGGTAGATGTCCCGATGCACGTGCCGTAGATATTTCCGTCGATATCGATTTTTTCCTTCAAGCTCTCAAAACCCCTCAGGGCGCATTCCTTGTATGTTTCATCGAGCCATCCTTGGTTCGCGCTCTCGAGGAATGAATAGATAAACATGGCCGTCCCGGAGGTCTCCTCGAAAGAATCGGGGTGGGTGAGGAGCTGATGCCAGCGGCCGCTCGCCCCTTGGCTGTTTCGTACGGCTCTGCAGAAATTCTGGTAGAGTTCGAGAAGGCGGTCCCAGCCGGGATGCAAATACGGAATTGTCTTGAGGACTTCGACAAAAGCCAGAGACAGCCAGCCGTTGGCCCGCGACCAGAAGCCAGGCGAATGGGTGGTCCGGTTTATTCCCCAACCCCAGCCCTGGTGATAAAGACATTTCTCCGGATCCTGGAGTCTCACCGTGTAATTGAAAAATTGACGGAGGACGTCATCGAAGCGCTGTGGCTCCTTCAAAGGATCGGCCGACTTGGCCAGAAGCGGACACAGCATGAACAAGGCATCGAGCCAGGTCCGCCGACGCCAGGTCTCCAGCTCGAAGCAGAAGCTTTGGTCGAGAAGCCGAGGCGCTTTATGCTCGTAGTGAAGGGTGATTTCTCGGAGGGCTTGAAGATAGGGCTCTTTGGAACGACGTTTATGCAGTCCGAGAAGAGCGTGGGCTATGGCTCCGCCTTCGTCGATGCTGCTGGATTTTAGCCTTTGACCGGACAGATAGAAGTCGTAGCTTTTCTCAACAAAGTCCAGGTATCTGGGGTCGTTTGTCAGATCGTACACATGACAGAGCGACCATAGGGCCACACCGGTGGGATACAGGCAGCGATAGAATTTCTGTTCAGAATCTTCCGTTGGCTCGAGCTCGATGTGCTCCGGCGGATAGCCAAAGCTGATGTATTTGTCGGCAATCAGAACAGCAATTTCTCTCGGCGTTTTAGTTTTATGATTTGAAAAGATGGGGGTAGCCGAAGATTTTATCGTTTTTGGATTCATGGTATGCGATCCATCCTATATTATGGGGTCAAACCTACTCGTTACGCAATATTCTCTCGGGGAAGATGCGTAAAAAGTAGCTTTGACCCCGGCGGTTTTCACAAAACGGCACGAGCATATCAGATTTTTATGAATGGAAAGGCGACAAAAGGTATAAAATAAACATCCCCATCCTTGGCGAGATAGTCCCGAGTAATAATTATCGCTCTTTTAACCTTATCCTTATAGGTCCTCCTGAAATGCTGGACAGCGACGGGAACCTTGTTGAAGTTCGGACGGTATTTGACTTCGAGGGGAATCATCTCGCTCTCGCCATGAATTATAAAATCTATTTCCGATTTGGAAATCGTCCGGTAATAATTTAGCTTCGCTATATATGGGTTGTTGTTCAGGATCGTAAAAACAAAATTTTCCGCATCCGGGCCGGCCACTTCATCCAGGAATTCAAGAGGGCGGGCATTGAGAATTATGCGCCTCACTCCCGGGTCGAAAAGATAAACCTTCTTCATCTTGGTCATTTCTTTCCGAATATTGGAATAAAACGGGGCCAGGAAAGTGAAGAAGTACGTCCCCTCCAGGATGGCCAAATACTTCTTTAAGGTCTCCATGTTCAAATGGAGAGTGCCACTGATTTCATGCCGGTTGACCAGGTTCCCGGTCTGCGAAGCGAGAAGACGGATGAGGTTGTTGAAGTCCTCCAGTTTCGAAATATTGAGAAAACCAGCTATATCCCTCTGCAGGTAGGTGCCGACAATTTCCCGGATGATCAGGGACTTGTTCTCGGGCGGCTCAAAGGCGGGCTCGGGATATCCTCCCCAGTTGAGATAAACAAGGATTTGCGCTTCCAAGTCGGTTCGGTAGGTTTTGTAAAAATCGGCGAGCTCGCCAATACTCTCCAGCCGGATTTCGGCGGGATAAGAATATTGGGAAGCGATGCCAAGCCACTCTCTGAAAGTGAATGGGGTAATCCCGAACTCGATCTTGCGTCCCGTCAGGAACTCCCGGTTGCGCGAAATCTCCAAGCTTGAAGACCCTGATGCAAAAAATTGAACACGGTTTTTCAACTGGTCGAAGACAGGCTTTAAAAAAAGGCCGGCTTGAGGGATATACTGAAATTCATCCAAAAAAACGAATATTTTTTGATTCTGACCGAGCTCGGATTGAAGCAGGTTGATAAAAAGCCTCGCCTCCTTGAAGAGAGGATTTCCAATCTCGAGGTCACAAGAATAGAAAAGACATTTAAACTCTTTTCGAAGTTCTCCTTCAAGGATCCTGAGAATTGTGGTTTTCCCGACCTGACGCGGGCCTGTCAAGAGGATAATTTTTTCTTTTCCAATCCAGGGTTTGATGCGGTCAATGACATGTCTATAAATGATCATGTCGATTTATTAACATAAGTATATGAAAAAATCAAGATAATATTACGGGGATTCTTTGAATTTTTTCATATTCATGGGGTCAAAGCTACTCTTTACGCAATATTCTCTCGGGGAGAGATGCGTAAAAAGTAGCTTTGACCCCGGAGGTGACTCGGAGAAGATGCGTAACGAGTAGGTTTGACCCCGGAGGCGGAGGTGCATGCCTGATTGATACCATAGAAATGTTAGAAAACGGAAGCCATTTTTGAGGGAATGATGGGTTCGGATTTATAGCAGTTTTTCAGTCGGACATATAATGGATAGGCGTAAACATGGAATAGGAACATCTGGAAAAATGAGATTCGATCGGGATTGGGGGGATGAGAATCGCCGTTTTTTCCCAAGAACGAAGCCAGCTCTTTCATCTTGTTTTTGTAGGATCTCTTAAACGAGTAGCTCTTCCTGTAAAGATTGGCGTACTCGCCGTAAAACTCCCTGCAGTTGGCTTTTTGAGCCAAATATGATAAAAATGAAGGCCGACTCCATACAGAGCCTTGAGGAGACTCAGTCATGAAACGAAAAATCAAGAAGCAGCTCAAAGAGGATGAACTGGTCACGGGTTTCCAGAAATTTCTCGAATTCGCCAAGACCTGGCAGAAAGAAGTCATCATTTTTGCGGTCGTCGTGGCGGTTCTCGCCGCGCTCTATGGAAGCGTCCAGCTGATAAGGGCCCAACAGGCGAAAAAAGAAAGCCGGCGGGTGGGAGAAATCCTTGCCCTCCGCGCCGACCTTGCCAAAAATCCTCAGAATGTGGCCAAGCTGGAGCAGTTGGGCGGGACGGAGAAAGCAGCCCGCCTGGCCTCCATCAGCCTGGCCACGTACTGGATTGAACAGGGAAACCTGGATAAAGCCCTGGCCAGCCTGGCGAAAATCAAGGACATTCCCAAGGATTTTTTTTATTATCAGGCCCAGGACCTGACGGCCCAAGTCGAGATCCTCAAAGGCCGGTACGACCAGGCCATCCAGATCCTGAAGAAAATCGAGGAGGCCAAGCCGAAAGACTATCTTCTGGACGTCGTTCTCTACCATCATGCGGAAGCGCTCGAGAAAAAAGGCCAACCGAAAGAGGCCCGGGATCTTTACAAGAAAGTCCAGGACGAGTATGCCCAGACCTACTTTGGATATGACGCCTCAGCCAAGGTCAAGAAATTAGAGAGCGCCAAATAGAGGTCGGGGAAGCCTGTTCATTTCGGTGATGGAAATCGTGTCAATAGATTCTTATGAAGCATGAAGAAAAATATTAAATTAAAGCTATTCATCCCCCTGCCCCCTCTAGAGAACTCAGGGGACGGAAACGGGTCGGAGGGCGGACCGCTCACTTGTAAATTGGGGGGAAAAGGCTATAATAGATTTTCATTTTAAATTGGAGGACCTTCATGGCCTATAAGATTACTGAGGAATGCATCAACTGCGGCGCCTGCGAGCCCGAATGCCCCAATCAGGCGATTTCGGCCGGCGACGAAATCTACATCATCGACTCCGCCAAATGCACGGAATGCGTCGGGCATTTCGATGAATCCCAATGCGCGGCCGTCTGCCCCGTGGATTCCTGCGTCCCCGACCCGGAGCATCGGGAATCGAGGGAAGAGCTGGAAGCCAAATACCGAAAGCTGACGGGCAAGGGCTGATTTCCGGCGACGATTTGAAGATGAACGGGAGTGAGCGGATCACTCCTATTTTTTTATTGTCACCATGGACCAAGAACAGATGGAACCCCGGCCGGCTCGGCCGCCGATCGCTTCTTTTTTCGCCAAGAGCCGGGCCTGGCTGAACGGATCGCTCTTCGTCCTGACGATCGTATCCGCGTTCGTCGTCGGGATCAACTGGAGCGCGAGCTACAAATATGCGGAGGACATCGGCCGCGATCCTCGCTTCGTCCCTCCCGCCGGAATATTCAAAGATCCCCAGATTGTCTGGTTGAGCCTGCTCTATGCCGCCGTGCTGATGATCATCCTCCTCGGCCATGAGTTGGGCCATTATCTGACCTGCCGGCGCTATCGGATCGACGCCACGCTTCCTTATTTCATCCCCATGCTCGGGTTCATCGGCACGATGGGAGCCTTTATCAAGATCAAATCTCCCATCACCCAAAAACGGCAGCTTTTTGATGTCGGCGTCGCCGGGCCTCTGACGAGCTTTCTCCTGGCCCTGCCGGCGCTCGTCTACGGCCTCCATTTATCCAAGGTCATCCCCAACTTGCCGACGAGCGAGGGTTATCTCTTGGGCGAGCCGCTTTTGATGAAGATCATCGGCGCCGTCTTTTTTAAAAACGCGGGAGCGGATTCTGCCATCATCCTCCACCCCATGGCTTTTGCCGGGTGGGTGGGACTTCTTGTCACGGCTTTGAATCTTTTCCCGCTGGGACAGCTCGACGGTGGACACGTATCCTATGCCATTTTCGGCTCCAGGTCAAAAACGGTCGCAAAAATTTTCTTGGCTATCTATTTGATCATGGCCATATTCTTTTGGTTCGGCTGGCTCGTCTGGGCCCTGTTGATCTTGCTGTTGGGATTAAAGCATCCCCGCATTCTCGACGAGGACTCATCCCTGGGTCCGACGAGGACGATCCTGAGCATCCTCATTCTTGTGATTTTCATCTTGTCCTTCATTCCCGACCCCATAAAAGGGTATAATATCATCGACTTGATCAAACAGTATTGGCCGTGAAAGATGAAAATAGTTTTTCACAATTTCTGTGGAAAAATTGTGGAAATATGCCGTCATTCTTCGGCAAATTCAAGAAAATTGTTGAAGATACGACTGTTTGCACAAAATCTCGTCACGCTTCTATTTTCTTTATTATGAACAAGTTATGAATTCATTGAAAATAAACGAGTTGCAGAATACGCGACCGAGATCAATCAAAGGGGGAGCGTATGGACACACAATTTAAAGATATCGAACAGGCTTTTAACGATCTCAAGAAGAAATTTCAGGCGGGAGAGATCTCCCGGCAGGAATTCGTCGAAGAAATGAAGAAGCTCAGGCTCAAGGACGGGCAAGGCCGATTCTGGATGATCGGGGCCCAGAGCGGGAAATGGTATTACTTCGAGGGCAAGGATTGGGTCCAGTCCGAGCCGCCTTCGCAGGCGGAAAAAAAGGCCATTTGCATCTACTGCGGGTTTGAGAACAAGCTGGAGGCCGAAATCTGCGCCCGCTGCGGCGGAAACCTGATCGAAGGGCCGAAAGTGTGTCCGAAGTGCGGGACCAAATTAGAGGAGCCTTTTTTGACCTGCCCTAATTGCAGCAGCCAGTTGGAGGCGTCAGAGCCGGAAAGGGCGGCCCGGGCGAAGCCGGAAGAAAAGGCTGAGGAGTCAGGGACTCGTTCTATTTTAAGGGCTGTCCATCCCGTGTCCACGCTCTTGTTTGGAG
>Ga0315284_10009335_pt1 | contig 13985 bp, 8 predicted proteins | sample YL17G09_16_MG_FD_203696 | JGI IMG/M metagenome (GOLD analysis project Ga0315284, IMG submission 203696) | Sediment microbial communities from Yellowstone Lake, YNP, Wyoming, USA - YL17G09_16 | ecosystem: Environmental > Aquatic > Freshwater > Lake > Sediment | place: USA: Wyoming | collected... | reverse complement strand
ACTTGATGGCGTCGTCGAACCGCTCCAGGGCCCGCAGCGCGTTGCCCTTGTTCTTCCAGATGGCGGGCGTGTCGGTGTTTATCTCGAGGGCCTTGTCGTAGGCCTTGATGGCCTCATCGTGCCGCTTCAGGTTGCCCAGCGCGTTGCCCTTGTTGTTCCAGGCGGAGTCGTAGTTGGGCTCTATCTTGATGGCCTCGTCGAAGCACTTCACGGCCTCGTCGAACTTGTTGACCTGATAGAGGGCCGAGCCCTTGTTGTTCCAGGCCTGGGCGAACTGCGCGTTGTTCTGGATGGCCTTGTCGTAGGCGTCGATGGCCTCCTGGTACTTCTGCTGCTTGTACAAGGCGCTGCCCTTGTTGTTCCAGGCCTGGTCGTTCTTCGGGTTGATGGTGATGACCCTGTCGAAGCACTGGATGGCCTCGGGGACCTTCTTCATGGCGAACAGCAGGCCGCCTTTTTCGGCCCAGACCTCCTCGAGGTTCCCGTCGATGCCCAATGCCCGGTCGTAGGCTTCCAGGGCCTCCTCGACCTTGTTGAGCTTCCTTAGGGCAAGGCCCTTGTTGTAGAGGGCCGTGACGTCCTGGGGGTCGAGCCTTATCTCCTGCTCGTAGCACTCGACGGCCTCGTCGAGCCGGCCCGCGTCCACCAATGCCACCTCGAGGTTCCTCCAGGCGACAAGATACTCGGGATTGATCTCGGTGGCCTTCCTGTAGCAGTTGATGGCCTCGTCGGCGCGGCCGAGGTTGTAAAGGGCGTTGCCCTTGTTGGACCAGGCGACCTCGAACTTCGGGTTTATCTTGATGGCCTTGTCGTAACACGCGATGGCCTCGTCGAACCGCTCGAGGTTGTAGAGGATGAGCCCCTTGTTGGACCAGTCCTGGACGTTGTTCGGGTCTATCTGCAGTGCCTTCGTGAACGCGTCCAGGGCCTCCTCGGCCTTGCCCATGTTGTAGAGAGTCAGGCCGCGCTCGGACCAGATGTTCGTGGAATCGGGCGCGATCTCGATGGCCCTGTTGAAGGCCGCGTCGGCCTCGTCGAACCGCTCAAGGGTCTGCAGCACCTTGCCCTTCTTCTGCCAGGCCTCGGACATGGACTTGTCGGCCGCTATGGCCTTGTCGTAGCACTCCAGGGCCTTCTCGAGCTCGTCGCGCTCGTCGAGGATGCAGCCCTTCCTGAACCAGGCCATGGCGTGGCCCGGGTCCAGCTCGAGGCACCGGTCGTATGACGACATGGCGTCATCGAAGCGCTCGAGCGTCTCGTAGGACTGGCCCTTCTCGTACCAGCCGTCGGCGAACTTGCCGTCGATGGCCAGGGCCTTGTCGAAGGCCGATATGGACTTCTCGACCTGGTTGAGCTTCTTGAGCGACAGCCCCAGGTTGTACCAGGCCGGCATGAAGCCCTTGTCGAGCTCCAGGGCCTTGCCGAAGCCGTCCACGGCCTCCAGGTGCTTGTTCTGGCCCGCGAAGGCCTGGCCCAGGAACGTGTACGTGATGGCGCTCTTTTCGATCTCGAGCACCTTCGTGAAGGCCTCGACGGCCGCGTCGAACTTCTTGAGCTGTGACAGGGCGCGGCCCTTGTTAAGCCAGGCGGCACCGGACAGCGGGTCCAGCTGCAGGGACTTGTCAAGGTCGATTAGGGCCTCCTTGGCCTTGCCCATGGCCAGCATGCCCGCGCCGCGCATGTTGTAGGCGGCCGCGTTCTTGGGGTCGAGCTTGATGCAAGTCGAGAAGGCATTGATCATGTCATCGAAGCGCTCCAGGGCCTCCAGGGCCCTGCCCTTGTTGAACCATGCCTCCTCGTAGTCGCTGTTGAAGGACACGGCCTTGTCGAAGCACTTGAGGGCATCGTCGCTCTTGCCGAGCTTGAGCAACCTGTCGCCGAGGCCGTTCCATATCTCGGGGTTCGACGGGGCGTACTGCAGTGCGCTATTGAAGCACTCGACGGCCGCGATGTCGCTGTTTTGGGCCGCGAGGCTCCTGGCCTTGTAGACGTAGACGTCGGCCAAGTCGCGCTTGATGGCCAGGGCCTTGTCGTAGCAATCGATGGCCCTGTCGTGCTGGTCTTGGGCCGCCAGTGCCCTGCCCTTCATCATCCAGGCGTCCGGGTTCTTGTTGTTGAGCCTCAATGCACCGTCGAAGGCCTTGGTCGCGCTGTCGTAGGTCCCCAGGTCGAAGTAGGCCTGGGCCATGTGCAGCCATGCGTCCTCGATGCCGTGGTCGAGCTCGAGCGCCTTGGCGTAGGCGCTGACAGCGTCCTCGAGCTTCTTGTCCGCCGTGAGGACCTCGCCCATCTCGAACCAGGCCTCGGAGTAGTCGGCCTTGAGCTGGATGGACTTGTCGAGGGAGTTCTTGGCGTCCGATACCTTGTTGAGATAGCGCTGGCATCTCCCGCGGCCGTAGTAACCTTCGGGGTTCGCGTTGTTGGCCCCGATGGCCTTGTCGAAGGCCTTGAGGGCGTCGTTCCACTTCTTGTCGCGCATGAGCACGCGCCCGAGGCCGCACCACGCGCTGTCGTTGGAGGCCTCGATCCGAGACGCGTTCTGGAAGCCTTCGAGGGCGTCCTTGAATGACCCGAGCTCCTCCTGGATGAGTGCCATGCTGTACCAGGCCTTGGCGTCCTTCTCGTCGAGCTTGATGGCCTTCTTGAAGCAGTTGAGGGCCTCGGACTTCTTGCCCATGTTGGCCAGCAGGCTGCCGACGGAGCCCCACACCGAGCCGTTGTCCGGGTCGATCTCGAGGACCTTCTGGTAGGCCTCCAGGGCCTCCACCTTTTTGCCGGCGTTCTCCAGGGCCTCGCCCTTCTTCAGCCAGGCGGCCTCGAGCTTGGGGTCGAGCTCGATGGCCTTGGAGTAGCAATCCGACGCCTCGATGAACCTGTTGACGGACATGAGCGCGTCGCCCTTGCTCATCAGAACGGCGGCGTCCCCGCCGCCCTCCTTCTCGATGGCCCGGTCGAAGCACATGACCGCCTCGTCGACGCGGCCCATGGCCCGCAATGACTTGCCCTTGCCGTTCCAGGCTTTCTTGTACTCCGGGTCGGCGGTTATAGCGTTGTCGAAGCTCTTGAGGGCCTCCTCGTGCCGGTTCTGGCCCGCGAGGATGTCACCCTTCTCGTAGTGCGCCTGGGCATACTTGGGGTCCAGCTCGAGAACGCGGTTGAATGCCAGTACGGCATCGTCGAGCCGGCCCAGGGCCCGCATGGCCTGACCCTTGTTGAAACATGCGTCCGAGTAGGAGCCGTTGATCTCGAGGGCCTTGTTGAAGCACTCCAGGGCCTGTTCGTTCTTGCCGTCGGCCAGGAGCAAAAGTCCCTTGGACCGCCAGGCCTTCTCGTGCGTGGGCTTGATGGCCACCGTCTTGTCGTAGCACTTCAGGGCCTCGCCGGCGCGCCCGAGCTCGCCCAGGGCAACGCCCTTCAGGAACCAGGCGCTGTCGTTTTGCGCGTCGAGCTTCAGGGCCTTGTCGAAGGCTCCGAGAGCATCTTCTAGCTTGCCCATGTTGGTAAGCGTCATGCCCTTCTTGTTCCAGGTCTCGACGTTGTCCGACTGGATCTCCAGGGCCCGATCGTAGCACTTGAGGGCGTCCTCGTTCTTACCCAGGAGCGACAGCACGTTGCCCTTATTGGTCCAGGCGTCCCCGAAGCCGATGCGTATCTCGATGGCCTTGTCGTAGCACTGGACGGCGGCCTCGTTCTCGCCCTGGGCCTGCATGGCCATGCCCTTGGCGTTCCAGGCCTCCTCGTCCTTGGCGTTTATCCTCAGGGCCATGTCGTAGCTTTCGACGGCCTCCTTGAAACGCTGCAGCGTGAGGAGCGCGTGGCCCTTGGCCTTCCACGCGTCGCCGTAATTGTTGTTGATGGTGACTGCCTTGTCGTAGCACCCCAGCGCCTCGTCGAGCCTCTGCATCTGCTCGAGGAGCTTGCCCTTCTCATACCAGGCGGACTCGTTCTCGGGCCGGATCTCGATGACCTTGTCAAAGCACTTCTCAGCCTGCTTGAGGCGGTTGCCCTTGCCGAAGGCCTGGCCCTTGCCGAACCACGCCTCCTCGGACATGGGGTTGAGCTCTATGACGCGGTTGAAGCATTGAAGGGCCGCCTCGGGCCTGTCGATGAGCAGCATGCTGATGCCCTTCTGCAGGTGGGCCCCCTCGAAGGCGTTGTCCACCTCGATGGCCTTGTCGAAGCAGCGGATGGCGTTCTCGAGCTTCTTTTGGGCCATGAGGGCCTTGCCTTTCGAGTACCAGGCGTTCTCGTGGCGCGGGTCGATCTCGATGACCTTGTCGTAGGCCTCCATGGCCTCGTCGAGCTTTCCGACCTTGGCCAGGGCCGTGGCCTTGTTGAACCAGGCGCTGTCGAAGTTGGGCTTGAGCTGGATGGCCCTGTCGAAGCACTGCAAGGCCTCGTCGTAGCGGCCCATGTCATGGAGCGTGATGCCCTTGTTGTTCCAGGCCTCCTCGTAGGTGTCCTTGAGGGCTATGGCCTTGTCGAAGCACTTGATGGCCTCGGCGTGCTTGCCGAGGGAGTAGAGGGCGTCGCCCTTGTAGTTCCAGGCGAGCTCGAAGTTCGCGTTGAGACGGAGGGTCTCGTCGAAGCACTTGATGGCGTCCTCGTACTTCCCGAGGTTGCTTAGGGCGTAACCCTTGTTGCTCCAGGCCTTGTAGTGCTTGGGCGTTATCTGTATGACCTGGTCGTAGCACTCGATGGCCTCCTCGATCTTGCCGAGGTTGTAGACCGCGTTGCCCTTGTTGTACCAGGCCTTCTCGTACTTGGGATCGATCTCGATGGCCTTGTCGTAGGCCTTGATGGCCTCGTCGACGGTGCCCTGGGTGTACAATGCGTTGCCCTTGTTGTTCCAGGCCTGCTCGAACTTGGGGTCCAGCTCGATGGCCTTGTCGTAGCAGCGCACGGCCTCCTCGATGCGCCCGATATTGTAGAGGGCGTTCCCCTTGTTGTTCCAGGCCTTCTCGTAGTCGGGCTTGGCCTCGATGGCCTTGTCGTAGCAGATGATGGCCTCGTCGTACCTGTGCTGCGAGCCCAGGGCGCTGCCCTTGTTGTACCAGGCCTTCTCGTACTTCGGGTTGATGCTGATGGCCTTGTCGAAGCACTTCAATGCCTCGTCGATGCGGCCCAGGTTGTACAACGCGTTGCCCTTGTTGTTCCAGGCCTCGGCGTAATCGTCCTTGATCTGTATGGCCCGGTCGTAGCAACCGATTGCCTCTTCCATCTGTTCCAGGGCCGCGAGCGCGAAGCCCTTGTTGTTCCATGCGACCTCGTAGTCGTAGTTGATCTCGATGGCCTTGTCGTAGCATGTCAGGGCGTCCTTGTACCGGCCGAGGCACCCGAGCACGAAGCCCTTGTTATTCCAGGCCTCCTCGTAGTCGGGCTTGAGGTCTATGACCTTCTCGTAGCAGACGATGGCATCCTCGTACTTGGCGAGCTCGGAGAGGCTGTTGCCCTTGTTGTTCCAGGCCTCCTCTCCGTAGGGTTTGATGTCTATGGCCTTGTCGTAGCAGTCGATGGCTTCCTGGTACTTTCCGAGCGCATCGAGGGCGTTGCCCCGGTTGTTCCAGGCCTCCTCGTAGTCGGGCTTGAGCTCGATGGCGCCGGTGTAGTAGGCGGCCGCGACCTCATAGTTGAAGGCCTTCTCGTCGATGGGGATGACCTCGCCCTTGGACATAGCCTCGTCGTAGCCCCGGCGTGTAAGATACACAGCGTTACCAAGCCGGAGGTAGGTCTCGGGGGCGCCGACGTACCTGCCGTAGGCCTGGTGGGCCTCGTTGATCTTCGCGCCTATGAGTGTGACCAGCTGACGGTCGCCCCGCATGAGGTTGAGCTTGGTCTCCTTGTCGATAGTGAGCGGGACGCCCATCTGTGTGAGCATCGTGTTCATCTGGTTCGTGATGGAGGCGAACTCGCTCTCGGTCAGGTCGGAGACCTTGATGTTCTTGACCTGCCGGAGGGCGTCGGCGCCGCCCACGAACGAGACCTCGTCACCGTAGGTCGTCGGGCCAACGCCTATGAGCTCCCCCGTGCTGGCAGGCTTCTTCCGCTCCAGCATGCTGTCGCCGATAAGGCCACCGCCGATGAGCCCGGTGCCGCGGCCCCTGCGGGCCATCTTCTCACCGCACTTTGGGCACGCCTGCTCGGTATCAGGGACCCTTGCCCCGCACTTCTTGCAAATGGCCATAGAACCCACCGTTTCTTAGAGGATGCGAAGGCCCGGCACAGGCTGTGATTGGGCCTGGGCATCCAGTGATGCTTCCCCCGATATGTATGTACTCCATGGAGCCTTGGCCCGTGCGAATTAGTAATATCTGTTTATATATATAATATTTGAGAGTAAATGAAAGTTAAAAACCAGTTATAGTATAAAATTTCCTAGAAGAAAAATTCATATCACAGTGCTTCCATCTCAGAGGCCCGGGACTGGCCCTGCGCTATTGCAACTCGATGCGGGAGTAGCTGAGCCTGGTCAAAAGCGCTAGATTCAGGGTCTAGTCCTTAGTGGTTCGCCGGTTCAAATCCGGTCTCCCGCACTTTTCTTTTTTAATGCCACGCTCATGGCAAATCCGCATGGCGAGGGTCCGCTCTCCGTTGAGATGTTTCGACGACACGAGGTATTGTGTAAAGGTTTATTAACCCATAATCCGATGTGACTGGGCTTATACTGGGGGGAGAGACGTTGCCGATATCCTCATTTCAGAACAGATTGTTTGACTGGTCGCAGGAGAGCATTTCTAAAGTCCAGGCCCGCAAGGGCATCTACGAGTTCTACGACTCCCTAGAGATGGTCATCTTCGTCGGTGCGTCACAGAACGTGTTGGAGACGCTGCAGCATTACTACGACACTGGGTTCTCCGATAACCCGTGCCTTAGGGATGCGACGAACTTCAGGGTCGAGTACGTCGATAACCCCGAGTGGAGCCTCAAGGAACACATCCACGTCCACAAGTCGACATCGGGCGGCACCATGCCCGAGTGCATGAAGTAGGCCCGTCGGAACCTTCAAGGATCCCATCCCAGGTCCATGTCATTTTCACTCCGGTGAGCCCGGGCCATCGCCGGAGCCCATCCGCAATCTATTTCTTTCCACTGACAATATCATGTATCGATGTCATCCCCCTGGGACCCGCGATTAATATTGTCCATCGTCGGCCTTGCCGTGGACCTGGCCTTGCTCGCGGTGCTGTACATCTATTTGCCCAAGACGGCGAAGACGGGCCATGCCCGATACATGCTCAGGTTCGCCATGGTCTGGGCCTTCGGCGATGTTGGGGTCCGGTGGTCCGTGGCCCAAGGCTACGATGATAGCGTGTTGAGGATCGTGTGCGAGGTCGTGGCCCTCGTTGGCATGGTATCCATGTCCGCGCTGTGGACGCACCTTGCCTGGCTGACGACCATGGACCTGGAGGGCCGGAAGCGTAAGGACGCTTTGGACATCTACCAACTTGCGGTCTACATCGCCGCCGTGGCCCTCATCGGTATAGGCTTCGCGCTCCGGAACGGCCTCGACCTGGGGAGCCGCACCTTCATCGTCCTCTTCGACGCATGGTTCATGGCCTGCGTGGCATGGTCCATCGTGAGGTTCACGGGCCCCGGCTACGACGGGGCACCGGCCATCGAGCAAAGGTCCCGGCAAGTACTTGCCGCCGGGACCGCCGTCATGTTCTTCCTTGTGCTCATCGACATGCTGCAAACAATCACCGGGATGCCGGACCTTGCCCTGGCGACCGGGCTGCAGTTCGTACCCATGGCGGTGCTGAGCTGGGGGTTTTTGCTCAAGAGCAAATTCATCGTCGAGCCGGTCCCGATGCCCGTGGCCAAGGGGTCCAAGGCCGCCGGCGGAGGCTTCCATCTGTCCCCGGGTAAGCTGTATATGGTGCTCCATGAGGGGCCCGAGGGAAAGGGCATGGCCCTGGACCTAATGAGGGGACAGGCCAGGCGCGGAAGGCCCATACTGGTATTCACGGACAGGAAACCTTTGCATTACCAGAGATCGCCGAAGCTGGGCGGGGTTCCGGTCGCGAGGTATATCTCGGAGGGATGGGACGGCCCCGGAGGCATCGACATCATCTCCAAGGACGAGCTCGCTATGGTGCCCTGGATGGCAAAGGAGTTCGCGCTGGAGTCCTGGATGGTGGACAAGGAGGGCGACAGGACCACGGGGAGCGCGGTCATCATCGACGACGCGCACGTGCTCTCGCGGGTCGCGGGCAAGGACGGGACCAGGAACCTACTGAAGGGCCTTGCGAAGGCCGTCAAGGGCTCGGACCAGCTGCGGGTGGTGGTCCTGGCGGACAAGGCGGCCCTGGGGAAGAGGGCCAGGCTCTTCGAGAGGTACGGGACGCCGCTCGAGGCGCACCATGTTTGAGGGCCATGGCCCGCTATCATGTTAACACAGGGCACAGGCCCGTTGACTTTTAAAGAATGGCAGTAACATACTTCGAAAACTATATGTAAATGTTAAAATACAGGGACATGAATCATGTAACCAAGGGTTCGATATGCTAACAGGTCCAAGGAGCCTAGACCAGTTCAGTCCATTCCACGGACACGGTTTCGTTCTAAACCACCCACGGGACGTGGGTATGATATCGAACGCCGGCCAGGATCCACAGGACGAGCCCAAGGTCCAGCGCAAGATAGACTGGGAGAAAGAGCTCGACTCCATCAGAATCAGGGGCCCGGACACCGTCAACACCAAGGACCGCAGGCTAATTGACATCACGGTCAACGTAGGCTACACGGACAACGTGGACCGCGTAGTGTCGGTCATCAAGAAGGTCCTACGGGAGACGGACCAGCTCATGAGGGACCCGGAGCCCGAGCTGGGCATTGGCGACATGGACCCGTCGAACATCCAGTTCCATGTGAAGCCCTGGTGCACCAAGGACAGCTACTGGGAGGCCATGTCCTCCCTCGTCAGGAACCTGAAGATGTCCCTCTTCAAGGAGGGCATCACATACAGGTCCGTCAGGTCCAATGCCTGAGCTGGCCCGTGGATTCTCCAATTAAATAGGTGCACAGTACTGGATATATATTCTACGACCAGTGTTTGAGGTCAGAAAGGACCCTGTTGCAGGCCGAGGCCGGCATTTCGGGCCCTGTTCCCCGCCGGACGCCCCGGTAGTCAAAAACCCCTACCAGACTCCTTAATATATACCGGGGCCAGAAAGAATGTCCGGTGAGGAATGGAGGTTGAGATGCATGGTCAAGGTCGAGTGCAATAAGGGTTATATATCAATTAATCAATACGATGGGAAAATGCGAAGGAGAACGGTGAGAACCATGACACGTGAATCGAATCTCATGGCCTTGTTCATGACGGCGCTGATGTTCTCGAGCGTATTCTTGATGGTCATCCCCTACGCCACGGCGCAGGTGCACCTCAAGCCAACGCTCGCGATATCGAGCCTGAACCCCGGATCGAGGGATGTCGTGGTCACCCCGAGCAGCATCGGGGCCGCGACCTTCTCGGCGACAGTGTCCGTGACCAAGCCCCCGGCGGTCGGCACGGTCATGGTGCAAATCGATGGAACGACGTCCACGGGCTGGACGACGGTCGTGTCCCCGATGACGATACCGTTCACATCAGGCACTGATATCCAGATATCCGTGACGGTCATCGTGCCCCAAGCCACCCCGACCGCATCCATAGGCAAGGTCCAGATCAATGGCCTCGCGACGTACCCGGGCGGTAACGCCCAGGCCATGACATCGGCCACGGTCACCGTGGTCCAGTACTTCAGGATACAGCCCCAGGCCCAGCAGTCCTTCGTGACCGTGCCACCTGGCGGTCAGGCGGTCCTGACCCTGGACCTCTACAACAGGGGTAACGGGCTGGACACCATTGTCATCGAGATAACGAATCTCAAGGACCTGTCCAAGAAGAGCTGGATGGTCTCGGCCACAGCCTATGAAGTTTCGAACATCGTCCAGGACGAGTACGGCACCATCAAGATATTCGTCAGGACGCAGAAGCCCCCCTACGGCATCGACCACAAGATGGCCGAGCCCAACTACATCCAGCTGAATGTCAAGTCGGGCAACGCCGACATCGCGGGCCAGAGCGTGGTCAAGACCTACGTCTTCGCGGTGGTGGTTGACGGATGGGGATTGCCAGGGTTCGACATGACCTTCCTCATCATGGCCTTCGCGATGGTGGCATCCTTCCTGGCATATCACCAGAAGAGACAGCGCTGAGCGGGATGGGCCGGTGCCATCGGCGGACCATGCATCCCACCATTTGATATTTTTTATATATGTTCAATGCGATATCAGAGACAGGAATAGCGGAAGGAAGGTCATCGGAAAGGACAAAGTAGGAGGTGAGAGCAATGCCCAAGGCGGTCAAGGGAGCGAAGAAGGCCCTCGAGGACGACGAGGCGGAGGAGGTCGAGGAGGTGGAGGATGTCGAAGATGACGAGGGGACCGACGAGGATGAAGGGACCGAGGAGGAGGCCGAAGAGGAGGACGAGGGGGTCGACGAGGAAGAGGAGGAGGCCCCCAAGAAGACGGCCAAGGCCAGGTCCCGGGCCAGGAAGAGGCAGGACAGGGCCAAGCGTGTCAGGGTCAGGGCCATCGGGGCGTTCATAGCGATCCTGTTCATAGTCGGAATCGCCGGGGCCTACCTCTACACCCCGCAACCGGCGTCCGTGACCATCGTGGAGTTCAACCCGTCCACGACGACCGGCATCGACCTCATCATATCCACCACGGGAGGCGGCGTCCGGGGCTACAACGGAAAGGTCAACATAAGGGCCTCCATCGGGGGCAACCAGACCATGTCCAAGGACGTGGAAATGAAGTCGAACATAGTCAATGTCTACATACCCTATTCAGATTTCGTGACACAAAACGGCAACTACACCTTCACGGCCAGCGTCGGCAGCACCAAGGGGACGACCGAGGTGACCATCGACAACGTTGTCGAGGACATTATGTGGAACGAGCCCTTCGGTACCAGGGACACGGCCCTCGACCTGCCCTTTAAGTCCATCTACAGGACCATCGTGACTATCTCCATGAACTTCATCAGGCATACCTCGGCAACCAAGAACGAGACGGTCACGGCCAAGCCGGGCCAGTCCGTCATCCTCGAGCTAACGGACCCGAGCGGGCACAAGACCACGACGCCGGACATCAATGTGTCCCTCAAGGGCTTCCTGCAGTACCCGTATGACGCCCTCAAGCCCGGGACCTACAGCGTCAAGGCCACCTTCGTCAACAACCACATACAGACCGGGTCCAAGTACTGGTCCGTCGTCAGCTCCAGGGAGTTCTCGGTGAACGCCAAGCCCCTGGCCGAGTCCGGCCCGGACCAGACCAAGACCTTGATACCGGGCCTCGGGGCCACCATCAAGGTGGACGGTTCGGGCTCCAAGGACGACAGCGCCATCGTGTCCTACGAGTGGAACTTCGGCGTCTACCTCGACCCGGACGACCCCAACTGGGGCAAGGACACAGTGACCTCGACCAAGCCCACGGCCGAGTGGACCTACTACGCCGCCGGTTGGTACACCGTGAGCCTGACGGTCAAGGACAACGGGAAGCCCGGTGTGACGAACACCACGAAGTACGACGCGGACTCGCTCATCGTGACCATCAACTGAGCGGCCGAGCGCCTGTTTTCCCTTTTTCTATTTCCTTTCGCCTATTGATACACCGTGTGTTAAAATGTAGATTTTAAATACCAGGGAGGGTTTCTATATCCCCGATGGCAAAAACAGTGACCCTGACCTATCAGGATAAGATACTGCTCCACCTCCTGAGGTACGTCGGCATGGAGGAGCGCTACCAGGTCGTGAAGGAGGTCACGCAGGAGGAGATCGCCAAGTGCGTGATGATCCAGAGGAAGCACCTCCCGCGGACCCTTAAGGGCATGGCGGACAAGGAGCTCATCATCGAGAAGCAGGCCCATGTGAAGGGCGTAAAGCAGATACGCAGGGTCTATTTCCTGACCTGGAAGGGCGAGGTCCTGGCCAACAAGCTGAGGGAGGACCTCTACGCGACCAAGGTGACCTACAAGAGGGGCAAGCAGAGCCTGAAGTCGTCGGTCGCCGAGGTCGTGAACCTGCTCGGCATCAACCACACGCTCGTGGAGATCATCGAGGCTATAGATGACAACGGGAACCTGGACCTGGAGGCCATGGACACACACAAGGAAGAGTCCCGCGAGCCCGTTGACATCGCCACCTACGAGAAGAAGCTCGAGATCTACCGCGAAAGCCTCGAGAACGCCTGGATAGACGGCAAGATAACCATCAACGAGCGCATCATACTCGACTACTTGAGAAAGGAGCTGGGCATCCCGCTCAAGGACTCGGTGAGCATTGAGGCCGAGGCCATAAAGAAGGTCCCGCTGATAGCCGAGGAACGCATGAACATCTACAGGACCGCGATGGCCGTGGCCCTAAGGAACCTTGAGATATCCGAGGACGAGGCCAACATGCTCGAGGCCCTACGGGAGAACATGCGCATCACTATGATCGAGCACGACGACCTCATGAAGGATCTCCTCAAGGATACGAAGCTCATCAAGGACACCCCGCCTTCGGGCAAAGCAGAGAAGAAATGATGCCCTTTTTTTAGACGAGCGCGCTCCCATTCAGTCCCGACTCTCGAAGGTCGAGAACAAGAGGGGGGCGAAGAGGGTCACGCCCATGCCTGCCAGCGTGTAGACGACGAACTGCCACCCAGGTACGCCCGGGCCGAAGTATCCGAGGCCGAACATGATGATGGCACAAAGCGTGTAGCCGACGGCCAGCCTCTTCCACCGCTGGGGGCCGTCCTTGCAGTCGGGCATGCCGAGGTCTCGGGTCTCGATCTCGGCGCCGGCCACTGCGCCCATAAGGAAGCCCATGAGCCTACCGAAGGTCACGCTGCCCGTGGCAAGGAACATAGCTAAGGGAATGACGATGGCCAGGGCCAGCCTTGGACCGTGGCCGATCCTCTGGAGCGCCGTTTCGGCAGGGCCCTTGAGCAGGTGGAAGGACATGGCGAGGACCAAACCTAGGGCGAGGCCGCCGAAGATGTCCATCCAGCGGTGGACCTCGAGATAGATCCTGGAATAGGAGATGAGGACCGTCAGGACGACGCCGGCGATGATGGCCCAGCGAGTCCTTATCTGCAGTGAGAGGTAGGTCCAGAAGGCCACCGTGCCCTGCGCGTGGCCGCTCGGAAAGCTGTAGGATTCGTTCTCGAGGCCCCAGGGGACCGCCTTGCCCGTGGGCCTCGGTATCTTGAACCACTCCTTGATGTAGAGATTGATGTAGAAGCCCGTCAGCAGCATTATGGCCATCTCGAGGCCGAGGCGCCGGTCGCGGCCCCAATACAGGTACGGGATGATGAGCAGGAAGAAGGGCTGGCCGCCTAGCTGTGTGACGATGAGGAAGAAGAATGTGAGCACGGTCCCGACAGGGTCGCCCGTGGCTAGGAGGATGGGGCCATCAAAAGTGGGATGTATCAATCGGCTCAGGCCTTCTGGACCTCGAGCTTGTGCTCGACGACGATGGTCGCATGGGTCGAGTTGGCCACTACGGAATACTTCCTCGCCTCATTGAGGCACAGCTCCACGGCGTCGATGTCCGTGCCCGGATCGACGGTTATCTTGGGGTGGACCACGACGCGGATTATGCACTCGTTCCCCTTGCGGTGGCCCAGGATGCCGTTGGCATCGGCCTCGTAGCCCCTGATCTTGATACCCTTCTTCTCGACCAGGTGGAGGAATGTTTCCATGATGCTCATGTTCACCGAGGCCACGAGGGCGTCCTCGGCGGTCAGGACCCCTGTATTGCCCTTGAACTCCGGAGGTGCCGAGAAATCGGTCCTGTGCCCGTTGCCGCAGATGAGCTCGCCTACGCGGCCCTCCTTCAGCCGGACCTTTGTATTATAAACGTGGACCAAGGGCCAATGCCTCCGCCATAGAAGAGGAAGGGTCTAGGACGCAAAATAGTTTTGGGTTGAAAGAATGGAGAGTTTTAATTTTT
>Ga0315284_10009334_pt1 | contig 13985 bp, 14 predicted proteins | sample YL17G09_16_MG_FD_203696 | JGI IMG/M metagenome (GOLD analysis project Ga0315284, IMG submission 203696) | Sediment microbial communities from Yellowstone Lake, YNP, Wyoming, USA - YL17G09_16 | ecosystem: Environmental > Aquatic > Freshwater > Lake > Sediment | place: USA: Wyoming | collected... | reverse complement strand
TTCTACAACAAAACAAATAAAATAAACAAGACAAAGAAGACAATAGGTGGATACAGAACAATAGGCGCAAAAGATAAATAAAAAATAATTTAAAAATAAAATTTAAAACTTTAATATATATACTAAATATATATTAAAGTTATATTTTCTATTATAAAAATGTCCATCGTAATTACATTATTGCAGAGGGATGCTGTTTTGCGTTCCATTGGCGCGACAAACTCAAAACTATATGAAGTGTTGTCCGATTACATGTGCGGAGAAGTGTACATTAAATCAAAGATTGAAAAACTTGACATTACGTACAAATTGGAAGTCATTGAAAGTTATATTTCAGAAGTTTCAGATGCCGCTCATGAACGACCCAGTATTCATAAAGCGCTCACAGGCATTCATGAAATGTGCGAGAAGTTGCATAACGAATTGGATGAAATGCTGAAAAAAATAAAGGCCCACAGTCAAAAATATTTTTATTATTTAAGAAGTTTTGATGTTTCTTCGGATTTGGCAAATATAGAAATGCACGTTTATAATTTAGATCACCGGTTTAAAATGTTTTTAGGGTTAATGACCACAGCAACAAACACAACAGCGACTGCAACGGCGACAAGGGACGTCTGTCAGGAGACCAAAAATTTATCACGAAACTTATAAAATGAGGGAATATGACAGTAGACCAAAAAAATGAGGTCAATAAATATTATAAAATATCAAAAAATATGATTTTACTGTAAAATAAAATAAAATATTATTTGAATAATATATGATATGTTTAAAAATAAATATATTATTATTTTACTTTTTTTATTTTTTACATTGTATTTTTTTATTGCTAAAAAATCAATTATTCAAGAAATTACACAAGAATGGGAAGATACAACCGGTGGATATATTAAATTAGACGATAATGGCAATTTTGAAGGAGATTATTATTTAAGTATTACTTTTTATGAGAATAGTGATTCCCATATACACTTAACAGAAAATTGTAATGGTAGCGATTTATGTTACATTGTAAAAAAAAATGGTGAAAACTCAAATATATATATAATAAATCAAAATATGTCAAAAAATGAAATTGTTAATGAAATGATTCAAAATTATACATATTTTAGGGAGGGGGGGGTTGCAACTTTTGCGGCTTTGCTGCCTCCTATGGATGTATTTGTGCGTAAATCCAGGAGCAATTTCTATTTTAGGAGAAGAAGAAAATCTTGTATATATTGATTGGATAAGTTTATCCGAAAATCCAGCAGCAACATTATAAAATTAGATGATATATCATTAGCATTAGAGAAAGTATAACTTTTTGTATAAATTAAATAAAAAAATAATATAATTAAAGTATATAACATATAACTACAATGTCTACAGGCACTTTACCGCTGATTCCCGCAAATATATTTTTTGCTAAACAGAAACTAACAAGACAGCTAAAAAGAGAACCCACAGATGAAGAGCTCGCCGAAAAAATGAATATAACTCTAAAAGATTTAAACGATAGGTTAAACATGAAAACAGAATACAATGAAAATTCACTTTCTCCATCATTTCAAAGCGGAGCTGATGTATATTATGGAAGCCCTCTTCAAAAAAATACTCGAAAAGTACCGCTTTTTGAAAATCCAAATCGATATGACGGCGGCGGAGGTGGAAAAAGGCGTCAAAGGAAATATAAAAAACGAAAATATACCAAAAAATATAAAAATTCAAAGACACGTCGTAAAAGTATGAACGCAAAGTATGAAAAATTATTTTTAAAAATATAATCATACAAATAAATATATAAATATAAAAATACATACTTATATATTTATACATTTCAATTTATATCCAGATGAGTGACAACAACAGTGAAAAAAAAGAAAATAATGATTTGGAAAATGAAGCGATTGAAGTCGTTAAAAAATTGTTTGAACAGTATAAAAATTCTCCAGCTATGAAACAAACAATAAGTCACCGCATTAAAGAGATGCCCAGCTTTTGCGAAACTGCAAGTCAGCAACAAAAGCAGAGAGAAGACAGGAAAAATACACTCGAAGAAAAATCAGATGAATTCATCGAAGAGTTCCTTGCAAAAACACATTTTTTTTATCATTATGCCACTGAATTATTTTTTACATATTCGGACGATAAATCGTATGAAATTATTAAAGAAGACAGCATACAGCATCTGATTTTAACAACAATCACATCAAAAATCAGAGAGCTGCTCCCGTGGAAGTATAAAATTAAAATACAAATCATAAAACGAATCAAGGAAAATAATGTATTAAAATCAATTCCGGAATCAGAAACAATTCAAAACATCATACAATTGCTGGTTCCTTCACTGTTTCCCACAAAAGATTCCGCGAAATATTTTCTAACAGTTATTGGCGATATATTGCATAAAAAAAAATCGCTTTATTATTTCATCAATTCGAAAAATCTGGTCCCATTTTTCAGAGAGTTAAACCAAGAATGCCATAAATTTTTTGGAATTAATTTGTTAAACCATTTCAAGTTTAAATATTATGAACACGCGAACGATGACTGCAGGTTAATAGACGTGTGCGAAATCTCTCTATCGTCGTCCTTGTCGCATTTTATTCATTCATATTGCATTATCGATTTGTTTTGTGTTGCATCTCATTATTCGACGCGCTACGTGTGCGGAGATTCATATTTGGAAAAGTATTGCAATAATTATTCTGTAATTAATTATGCCCTGTATTTAAAAAATAGCAGCAATAATGATATCCTTTCAAGATTCGTAAATGCGGCGACCGAAGAGTGTCCGGGATACAACATTTCGTGGAAAAACATGATGTATTTATGGAAACTGTTTATTGAAGATGAAAAAATTCCAAACATTTTTTTTAATCACTCGCTCAAACAGCTCTTGCTAACACACTATTCCGAGCTGAATCTTGTTATTGAAACTGTAGCATGCGCATCTGATTACAATAATGCAGGAATAAATGAAAATATTATAATATGCAATCGAACGAGCAAGCACCTCCCGTTTGTTTGCACTTTTATTTCATATTGGGAAAATAATATCAGTTGCTCTTCTTATACATTATTAGATAATGAGGATGGCGACGAGTATGAAGAATATGAGTTGGAGATAGATGAGCTGTTAATGCTGTTCAATAAATCAATTAAGAAATCTGCAACCACGCTATTGCATAATAACGTATCAGATAAAATGTTGCTTGGACTTATACGTCATTTTTATCCCGACGTCATTATCGAGGACGATAAATATTTAATTCAGGTCGGAATAAAACCGACAATTTGGAATAAACGAAAAGAAATTGAAGAATTTAATACACGTTATAAAGAAACGAAATATGGTAACACGATGTCTTCTAACAGCCAGTCATTGTATTCCATATATCAATCTTATTGCAAGTACGCATTCGACAAAGGACAACATATAATTAGCAAACGATGGTTTGAGAAATATTTTGTTTCAAATTATGACATGTTTTTAATTGATAATGCCATTGTTTCGTCGAAATGGTTTCAACTATAATATAATCATAATATAATCTTATATCTAAACAAATTACTTTCCATCCGTTTTATACACTGGCGCATTTGCTTTGGCTGCATCAGATGCAGTTTTCGCGCTACTCTGATTCGCCAAAAATTGAGCAGCAGATTGGCGCGCTTGTTTGGGCGTTTGAACACACGGCACCGACAACATGTAATTATAACTAATGGAAGTAATTAAAATGCCCGTTAGCAGATACCAAATAAAATATGAAACAATATTTTTCAAACGAATGAAGTTTTTAAGCTGCGTAAAGAGCGGTGACACGTCGGAACTGTTTGGATCCACAACCGGCTTCAATGAATTATTAAAAAGGCGCACTTCAATGCTTTTATTCCAGAATTTAACGACATTGTCATCATTCAACGTGTTGAAAATGGTGGACGGATCATTCGTTATATTTTGTATCACCTTTAACGCATCCTTGTTTGGCGGATTTCCCATATTAAGCAGCTGGTTTGTAAAGAGCGACGCAACGCCGGCCACGCTGGCAATGGCATAACCAATCGTATTTGAAAATGCAGATAACCATCCCGGAAACACATTCAGTAGCAGATTCAGCAGTCCGAAAATAAACATCCATGGTATAAATGTTGCGATAAATGCGGTTCCAACATTTGAAGGACTGCTACACATTTGTTTTGCTAAATATATATTTAAACCGAATTGACTCGCAAGGACTAAAATGAAATAAATGATGAATAGAACGGATTCCCTCTCTGGCATCAAGTATTTAAAAATAAAATACACCAAAGTAATTGCCGTGTATACGAAAATCGAGGTTGCAGGGTCGATCACTTGTGTTGATGTTGCTGCTGCTCCTGCTGTTGCCGTTGCTGCTGCCGTTGCTGCTGCTGGTGCCGTTGACGTCGTTGTACTTGTGGAAGACATTTTTACCAAAAAAATACTTATAACTAATTAATTTATATGTACAAACGTATATATAAATACAATTATAAAAAATTATAAGTTTTTATGTATAAATTTATATTAAAATTATCGTTATGATTTATTTATGATTTATTTTCGTTTTTTAGTTCTTAAATCAAATAAAATATATAATTAATAACAAGTAAACAAACAAGTAGAATACAGTAAAATAAAATAATAAAATATGAATTTTGGTATGAATTATTTTAGAGCGAGTACTGATCAATTCGAAAAACCGCTACTTACCGAACCAGGAGTAAAATCATTTTTTAGCGGCATATTAAAAGGATGTAACCAAGTTAAAGCCAATCATTATAATACCGTATTTAATTTGACAATGTTTATTGGTTTCATTTTAACGCTCGGGGGCATTCTTTATTTTAAATATAAAGGAAAACTTACTCCTGAAGAGAAGGAGCGAAAAAAACAACAAGAAAAACAATATATTTTAACGAGATTAAACAATGTATCTGCAGTAATAAATATGGAAAGGAAAAACGGAGGGGGAAATATCACAACTGCAAATTTAATAACCGACTTACCCGGATGGTAATTACATAAAAACTTGTAAGAAATAATAAAATAATAAAATAATAAAATAATAAAATAATAAAATGATAAAATGATAAAATAATAAAATATTGTTAAATATTACATAAAAAAAATATTAAAAATTATAATTAATTAATTTTAATATTATTTATTTTTATACAAATTTTAAAAAATGTTTTTTTATGCTTTACAATATGTTGGATTTGAAATATTTAAAAGGGTAATTAACTTGACAAAACGAACCGGGCTCATCCACGATTCAAAGTTTTATATTTATCATATAAATAACAATAACAATCTTTCTGTTTCTAGTATTCCTTGTAAAGAATATTTTTATGCCGTTTCAAATTTTGATGTTGTGATTGGATTTCTCGATCTGAACGAGTATCGAAATAATGACGTTGCGTGGATAAAAGATACCGTAATCAGATATTATAATATTCCTGTTTCCGATTATACGTCTCCTCAAAAAGAAGATTATGAAACGCTGTTCAAAATAATTGACGAAGTTCTTATCGAAAATCCCAATGCACGCTTTTTAATACACTGCTATGCGGGTAAAGGAAGAAGTAACTGCGGCGCAGCCGCTTATTTAATGTACAAAAATAACATGACCGCCAAAGATGCAATTGCGCTTGTCGAACAAAAGAATCCTAGAAGCAATATGAATCGTTGGCAAAAGGCATCTTTATATAATTTGGAAACTTATATTCCTAGAATATAAAATAAAAATGTATGTATATGTAAAAATAAAAAATTATTTACATATATACAATATATATACAATATATTTTAAAAATTATATTTTAAAAAATGTCCGAACAAGAAAAAGAAGAAGGTTCAAATGAAGAAAAGATGATAATGTATTATAAGTTAAAACAAGATTACATGGAAGAGAGAAAAAAAATAATCAATCAGCTCAATAAACAAACAAAATTTATCGAAATGACAAATGAGAAAAAACGCATCGAGCTAAAAAGGAAAATGTTGGAATCTGAATCCATGAAACGAATCGTTTTGAAAATGCAAAAAATTAAAAAGAGTCGTGGATTTAAATTTGGAAATACGTATAACCTTCAAGAGTTATTAGAATCTCAATTCAAAAAAGTGGAAGAAATGAAGGAAAAAATTATAAATTTAAAACTGGATTTATTATTCAATTATAAAACGGAAGATGAAGCTCTTGCCGAAATTTCTGTAAAAATACCGGAATTTAATAAACAGCTCGAACTTTATAAGAAATATGTCTCTGATTATGAAAATATTGTGGGGAATAAGGAAAATCATGTCCGCTTTATACGCACGCGCGATGAAATAGCTTCTATTTTATCAAATATTGAAAAACAACAGGAGCTTGTTATCCAGACACACGACCCTTTGAAACAAATCGAAATTATTCGCAATATTTTAGAAACATATCAGTCGTCTCTTCAATTCAATGCCGACTATCAGGATTATCAGGATGATAATGCGTCAAGCTTGGAAGAACCAGCAACAGCGCCTCGCATGAGAGAAACTGAAACTACAAAACTAATGAAATTAAAATATGCAAACTGTTCCATGTATAAAATGCATCCCGACGATGATGAATTTTATTTAATACAAAGCCCTTACACAATTTCACAATTAGAAGTTGTAAAAAAATAAAAAGGTAATATTACAAAAAAATAAAAATTTATTATTTAGGTATTATATAAATATATAAATATATAAATAATAAAATTGTAATGGGGAGACATTTTAGTAAAAAGAAGGGAGGTATGCCTGCATTTGGAAACAGAGGTGACCCAGATCGCGGTCGAAGAGTCCCTCGATTCTTACCACAATCGCCGCAAAATATGTCTTTAGACCCACGTGTTTCAGAATTTGTATTACCACCACTACCAAGATTAAAAAGAGAAGTAGTTGTTGACATCGGCAGAGATGACGACCAGTTTTGGCGGCAGGGGCAGGTAAAGCCGCCATCAAGAAGAGACGATGTGTATTATCCAGCTACCCGTTTTGAACGTCTTCAACCTTATCATGATAAAAGATTTAATAAACCCTTATTTGACAGTAGATATCCAGGTATAAAGTTTGCAGACACAACACATTTTTCAGGCGCAGAAATCAAGGCCGAAAATTTGAGAAAAATACAGGAGGGAATAGAGAAGGAAGAGAAAGAGAAGGAAGAGATGATAGGGCTAAGCTTATTAAATCAATTAAATCAAGGAGGAAAAAGAGAAAGAGAAAGAAAAAAAAAGAGTTCACGAAGACAAACAAGACAAACAAGGCAAACACGGCAAAAAAAACAACAACAACAACGTCGTCATCGCACTCGCCGTCATTCAACAAGAAAATATAAAAAATAAACTTTATCACCAAACCAAAATCATACTTTTTACAATTATATAATTAAATTATTCTAAAAAGTATACCTTGTATTTTACAGGCAACGTCATTCGACAGTCGTAACCGCTGAATGTCCTGTTGTCAAATTCGAAAATTGCGAATCCATTTGATGAGCCATGAAAACCCGCATCGTACGGATAACCATGATCCAACACTCTTCCCAACGTAATGACTCGCCCTTTTCCATCTATGCGATAATACACCCGATCTTTTGGATGTTTATCAAAATCGTATTCGGGACCAATCGTTGTGCCGGGTGTTTCTTTTACGCCATAGTAGTAAACGCTACTGTATGGACATTCGCGATTGAATTTGCGATTTGTGAATTTGCACTCTCCATCTCCCCACCCTTGAATTCCCGCATTCCATTTTTTATGATTGTGTACAAACATGCCCAATTCAATTGGTTCGTTAACACCACCGTTGCAGAAATACACTGTTTCGGGGCGCGCCTTGAAATCGTGGTCTTCGTGAATATATATTTTGGAATTGGTATCATGGTTCAAAGGTACAACTGCCGGTCGTGAAACTGTGTCAGCGGCGTCCATATCGATTCGATTCGTATTCAAAATATATTTTACAATTAAAAAATTCAATTTTTATATATAAATAAAATAAATAGTAAATATAAAATAATAATAATAATAATTATGACAAATGTTACTACTCCAAAAATAAATAATCCGCAAAATTTCAAAAGTTCAAATACTTTAGTTACAACCCGAAGGCCGCATTATGCAACAAAGGTAAATACGGCATTTAATATTGTTCCCGGAATGCATCGTCCGAATGCAAACGATATGCCTTCTAATATTATTCAGCACGATTTCATCGGACCCGATTTTAAAGCGCGCCCATTAAAACATTGGCGCAGACAGCTCGTTCCGACAAATGCAAAAAGTGACAATTCCACACAAAAAAGAATGTCTATGGTACAATTCATGGACACTCCCGGTTTGACCGTTTATAAAACAAATGCAGATACGTGCGAATGCATTGCCAACGGACACCATAATGCTTTTGAGATCGCCGATGCTTACAATGATAATAAAATTAAAAATGGAACGCAACTACAAAATAATGGTAAAATAGAGGTGCCAATATTCTATATTAGCGCCCCCGTAATTGAAGAAATTTATAACGACATACCCGGAACAGCTCTAATTATAGATATAGAATATGCAAATGACCTACCCACCGTTCCAGATATTGTGGACATTGAACCGAGAACACCATTTTATGAAATTCCCAATCCGGATCCAAATGCAAATGCAGATGAAGACACGAGTTATAATATTTATACCAGTGTATATGACACCGCGTGCGTTGCATGCAATCCCGAAACGAATATCATAAAATCGGGAATTGTCACGCTGAGCCAGGCATATTATGGCTCAATATCACAGTACTTGGAGTCCAGGTGCAGAACATATGCCCAGCGCGAATCAACCACAAAAAAGCCAAACGGTACATATTACCCCAGCAAAAATGACAATACTCCATTCGTATTTTTATACCCAGACAATGATCCGCACGGTCCTCAAGTGTATCAATCCAAAAACTGCGCAAATCCCAAAATATACAACAATAATCAGTTGAATACTCCAAACAATTACTGCAGCACAATTTATAAACCGAACAATCCGCAATTCGCGCAACAAGGCGCCGTGTCAGGAAGTAATCGAATTCAAAAACTAAAATCGGATACAATTACAAATAACGGTTTTTCGTATTATTCTGCGTATGGAGCAACGATGGCAAATGCCGGCAATTTTCAAGGAACGAATGAATCCAGTAACTATTACGTAAAAAATAGAAACTATCCGCTTACTGGTTATAATTCTCTTGATAAATATAGACAAAATAAATTAGCAGGTTGTTGTGTGTTGTCACCCGCTTTTGTAAATACTCTAATTCTAACGACGACTATATATGACTGGAATTCACTCGCAACCACACAATCTCGGGCATTTACTATGAACACCCCCCCATCACTACAAGTCGGTTTATCCATCACTATCAGATATTCTAATACCGACAGCATCACAGGTCACATCACATCCATCGTCGGCACTACCGTGACCATCACCATCACCGCATTAGCACACGCCGCATATGTTTCGGGAAATATTATCACCACTTTAAACCCTTCTACTGTCTCGGGCACATATCCTTCTAACATTTCTTTACCGTATTTTAATGCCTCAACTACACCTAATCCACCTGTCATAAATGCGAACACTATGATAACACAAGGAATTTGTTACGTTTATCAACATGCGTCAGGAGCAGGCACTGTCTCCCTTATCCTCGGAGGAGGAGCACAAAGAGGAACTTCATCCACAACACCCCTTATCGTACCAACTTTACCCTACTCTTCTACAGCTTTCAATTGGTCAGGAACAAATGGCGGGTGTTTTGTCGGTGTGACGCAACAACTCCCTATCAACGTTAATTCCACCGTTTCCGTCGATATTGGTTTTATAACTGGAGGAACACCAATTCAGGCGTTTTTCTGCGGTAATCTTCAGGGTTATCAACTCCCCTATTCTAATGGTGTCATCTATATACTGTGAAACATTGAATCACTTGTCAGCTCTTATTCTATGTTGGCTCATTCTTTTGACTTGTTGTTGTCTGATTTTTTGAATACGACGGGGGTCCAATCCTGGTGATCTTGACTGCTCATATTGACGAAATATTATGTATTTGATATAATAATATATAATATAAATTCAATTTTTATATTATTATGTATGTGAAATAGTTTATACCAGTTTATCCGTTGTTATCCCCAGATTTGTTCCTCTTTTTCAAGTTTTGCACCATGCAACATACTAAACGACTTATTTTCGTTTGAAAAAAAACTGGGAGTCAGTATGCTCCAATCTAGGTCGCTTTTTAGAAGCGTGAGCTTGGTATAAATGTATCCGATGAGTGCGCTGCACCAAAATCTCGAAGTTTTTTGCGGTTTATTATCTTTTTGACAATACGCTTCAATCCAATCGGCAACTACCACATCATACGGTTTATCATACACAACTTGATGAATTTCGCGCAGCACATTAATATTGAAAATTTTATGATATTGTTCTTCCGATTCACATTTTAGTCGTCTCAGGTATATTTTTCCCCCGTACGTTTTTATAAATTCTTCCAATTCGACAAACTGAACGCCGAATTTCTTTTTACCGTCTTCAGCATCCGGAACGTCAGATGTGCCAGATGTCCACACGTATGCCCCCTTTAACGCAGGATTCGTCATTTCAGGATTGACAACAACCATTCCCACATGAGAATAGTCACTCTTCGTAAAAAATTTTATAAACCAACTGAAGAGACCCCAATCGTCGTGCTGTAAATCATCACACACCAGTAAATCTCCAGTTTTTAATTTCAAATCATTTATATTTATATTTATATTTATATTTACACTACTCATTTTATTCGTGAATAAATAATTTAACTATATATATTTAAATTACTTATTTTATTAATATCTAATTATTTACATTATATCTAAAACTTCAAATACACGTCTCTCGGAATGAATGAGGCCACATATTTTATGAACGAATACGCGGCCACGAATAGCCACACCATAAAAAACGGATAAGCTACAATGGTTATGAATGTGAAGAGTGACCGCGTGGTAAATTGGCGATAATAAATCACACCTATTGCAATCCAAACCATTGCGCATATCCAGTACAAATTTCGAAACAAATAATACCACCACGAAAACGAATCAATCTGTTTTTCCATGTAAAATATTTTCCGATTGCTGACATCGGTATCTCTCTCTTTATCCTCTGTCTCATTGTTTAATCGCGTTTTCGTGGATGTCAGCATGTTGTTATAGTTGGTCGAATTATAAATTTCGTCGTTCTGAGAACTAATCTTCATTATTCCTAAATTAATCTCATTCATTATCATTTTATGTTCGTCGTTTAACTTCATAATTTCCTGGTCTGCATTGTTTCCGTAGCGGGTTCTCAATACATCCGTATATTGTTTAGGACCGTCTTTATTTAATAGATAATCGTGTTCGGCTTGTGATAAATTTTCGGGCGCCATCTTATAATTTCGTTCTGCGTCTAAATATTTTTGTTTTAATTCGCTATTTTGTTTCGCCATTAAACAATCATGGTCGCACGAATTATTGGCTTTTGTAACCAGCTCATTTATACTTTGAATGCTTTGAAGAAGCGCGGCATTGTCTGTCATGTTTTCTATATTTATTATTCTTATTATTTTTTATAAGAAAGCGTATTACTTTATTATTACTATAATAATCATATATTATTTTAATAATACTAATTTTAAATATTATAAAATTAATTGTAGTTATTATTATTTAATGTCCAAGCACCACCCTCCTCTACAAAAGTCCAACCACCAATAATAGTACCCGATGGTGTATTGGCAATCGCTTTATCTAAATTTAAAGGTGTTGGTTCATTACTCCAAACACCATCTGTTCCATATAAATTCGTACCAGAAAAATTTGCATTATTAATATTAGAATCACTAATTACTGCTTGATACATATTTGCATTTGTAAGATTTGCACTTGTAAGATTTGCATTTGTAAGATTTGTAAAGTTGTATTGGGGTGAAATTATATTTGAAGCAAGATTAGCATCTGTAAAATTTGCATTTGTAAGATTTGCACTTGTAAAAATTGCATTCGTAAGAGTTGCACTTGTAAGATTTGCACTTGTAAGATTTGCACTTGTAAGATTTGCATTTGTAAAATTGTAATTTTCGAAATCAAAATTTGAAAGATCTACATTTGAGAGGTTCGCTCCTATAAAAATTGTATTTGTAAGAGTTGCACTTGTAAGAGTTGCACTTGTAAGAGTTGCACTTGTAAGATTTGCACTTGTAAGATTTGCACTTGTAAGATTTGCACTTGTAAGATTTGCATTCGTAAGATTTGCATTTGTAAGATTTGCATTTGTAAGATTTGCACTTGTAAGATTTGCATTTGTAATATTTGCATTTGTAAAATTTGCATTTGTAAAATTAAAGTTTGAAAGATCCAAATTTGAGAGGTTCGCTCCTACAAAATTCGCGCCTTGAAATGATAAAGTACCTGCTTTAAGTTGTACTGTTGCTGTTGTTTGTATGCTACCCTGAGAATAATTTCCGCTCGCTGCTTGTGTTGCTGTTATTATAACATTTCCAATAGTTAAAAATGTAACAGTTGAATTAGATATTGTAGCAATATTCGAATTGCTGCTTGAATAAGTAAATGCACCGCTACTATTATTAGATTTTGGTTGTGTTATTTGTAGTACAATAGGATAACCAGGATAAGATTGTGTTGGTATATTAAAATTACTCAGCTGTGGAAGCTGTAGAGGAGGAGGAGAAGGAGGAGCAGGACACCATGATGGCGCGGGTGAACAAGTGCAACAACCAGAACTTATATTACATCCGGCTCCCTCTCTACTACATCTACAAGGACAAATACTAAAATCAATATCAAATCGTGCATTTGTAAAACATCCTTCTGGCAAGCGTAATATTTTTTTACTAATATTCGAGTGTAATTTTATTTCATCTGTTGAAACATCAAATACGATTCTTCCATCTTTTTTAACTGTTGTCTTTTTTATTACAAAAACATATCTGCGTTTATTATTAATTGCTAATACGGTGGTCGGTTCAAATGGAATTGAATCGGGATTTGTTTTTGATGTCGGAAACTTAGACAACACCCATTCTTTTGCTTTTAAATAATATACTGAACGGTTATCATTCAATTTTTTAGAAGAATCCGACCAAACCTGATACAAAAGAAATTTTCTAATTTTACTAAAGGTAATTTTATATTTATTTTTACTCAATTGTTTAATATCGATATTCCCTTCAACGACTTGGTCAAATTCTTGGGGGGCGGATGGATTACTCATTTTATTTATATTATATAATAATGTAATATAAATTTTTAAATAACATATTTTATTTTAAATTGTACCATAATTATCTTCAGGAACAAATGCTTTTATTCCTTTATTATTATCATTTTTAGAAAAATAATTCTTAGGCATTAATGACAGCATGAAACTTTCGGAAATCTTTGATTGACCGGACGGGGTAGTAGTGGTTCCCATTGGGATAGTCGTGGTTGTCCCCGATACGTCAGCCATAATTTCCGTTGCTTTGCCTGACATGGAATCTTCGATCGTCGAAGCCGAAGACGAAATGGACTTGTACATGGAATCCATTTTTGACGACACGCTGTCATCATTATCGTTGCTACACGTTCGGTCTGTCGACTCGCGTTTTTTATGCTTGGGCTGTTTTGCAATGGTGGACTCCATTTTTTGAGAATCAAAGCTCCAATTGTATTCATCATAGTTAATATCGCTCCTCTGGTACATGTCGTACACTAACGAACCAATGTATAAACCGCCTGCAAGAATAATAATTACTACTAAAACAGTAACCAATTCTTGCGGCATCCATCCCAAATTCAATAATACCACAAAGAATATAATCAGGAAACATAAAATAACTATATATTTCATTATTCTAACACGCGCTTCGGACTGTTTTT
>Ga0315284_10009333_pt1 | contig 13986 bp, 10 predicted proteins | sample YL17G09_16_MG_FD_203696 | JGI IMG/M metagenome (GOLD analysis project Ga0315284, IMG submission 203696) | Sediment microbial communities from Yellowstone Lake, YNP, Wyoming, USA - YL17G09_16 | ecosystem: Environmental > Aquatic > Freshwater > Lake > Sediment | place: USA: Wyoming | collected... | reverse complement strand
AGGTAAAGGGTCGGTAATTCTATTTATCTTTTTTCTAAGATTTTTAATAGAAGGTGCTTTTTTACCCCAATACTTTTTTAATAAATGTTTTAGCTTTCTCTCTACCGATTCCAGATGGTCTTCCTCTTTAGGGATATCCCTGTATTTCTGGAAAAGATCTTTCTCTATCATTAAAGGGGTAACTATACGGGTAATATCAGAAGGAGCACTTTTCCATAATCTTTTTAAAGTATAGGATGATTCTTTAGGATAGTTCAGGTTAACACTGGACAAGACATAATCGGTCTGGTAAGGTAAAATACGACCTACCATATAATCTCCTTCTTTAAGCTGATAGGTAGCTTTATTTTCTCTTACTTTATATTCTTTCCCAGAAGATAGGTCTTTCGCTATAAAGTAAGAACCAACTACAACTTTGGTAGTGGTAAAGGCACTGAAGACGCCATTTTTAAATCCTAATAAAATCTGTTGATCGTGTTGGTTATAATTGGAAAGCATTTTAGATAAAAATACCTCTAAAGGAGTCATTTCGTAATATTGAGAAACATAGAAAAAAATAAAATAATCTGCAAATCTTAGTTCAACATAATTTTTTTCGTCAAAAGTTTTATAATATTTCTCCGGAGTAGCAGTAAAAAACTTTTCTCTTTCTTTATTTAATTCTTTATATAAGTAAGGATCGTTTTCGCAAAATTCTACAATGTCGAGGGTAAATTCGTTAATTCTGGTAGCCGGTTGCATAATAGTTTACCTACCTTTTATAATTTTTATTCTTTATCGGTGATGCCTCATTTGCACCATCTTTGACGAACTGCTTCATATAGAATTATTCCAGCAGCTACTGAGGCATTTAAGGATTCAGTGCACCCCAGGATAGGAATTTTTATCTGTTTATAAGCTGCCTTCCTCCAGATATCATTTGGTCCTCTATTTTCGTTTCCAATTACTAAAGCGAAAGGTTCTTGGAGGTTAACGGAATAGTAATATTCTTCACTATCTAAATCTGCTACTAGAATATTTATAGAGTTATGGCTTAACCATTGGACCGCTTCCTCATCGTCAAGACCATTTACAATAGGCACCTGAAACAGTGAGCCCATGGTAGATCTAATCACTTTTGGGTTGAATAAATCTACCGTTCCTTTAGTTAATAATACTGCAGTAGCACCTGCTGCAGCGCTGGTTCTTATGATGGTTCCAAGATTTCCAGGATCCTGTACGCCATTTAAAACAACTACTAAAGGATTGGCACCAAGGATTATATCTGCCAAGGATATTTCTATTTGCTCCGCTACAGCTATTATTCCTTGAGGGCTAACGGTATCTGAAACTTCCTTAAATAGGTTATGGGGCAGCCTTAAAACCTCACAGCCTTGATTAATTTTTGGCACATTTTCTACGGTTTCATTAATAATAAGGTATTTTATTTTTACTCCCTTACTATTCGCTTCCTCAAGAAGTTTACTACCTTCTATGAGAAATAATCCCTTGCTTTCACGAACTTTTTTTTGACTTAAGGCTTTTATTAACTTATATATTGAGTTTTCCCTGGAAGTAATATCTTTATACTGCTTCACCTATGATACTCCTCTATAGATTAAAATTAAGTGTCAGGGGACGGTTCTTTGTCACACTTCAAGAATATATCTTTACCTTATTAAATTGCTGCTACCAGCGTAAAAAAAATAATCTTTTATATTTTTCTATAACTTAATATTAATTCGACAAAAAGTTTACAAAATCCTTCTTTTTGTGAAAAGTATTTTATTTTTGTTCAACTGTAATTATTACTCCCTCTTCTTTCCATCCCTTCCATTCGAGATTGGTTAGTTCCGGTAGTTGGGTGAGATCTTATGGTTCTTTAAATTCTCCGAGTTCTTCTCTTTGGATAATTACCGTCCTCTGTGTTTTTATAGTAAGGGAAAAACCTTACAATATAAGGGTTTCAAGGGCAGATCGCGAAAAAACGTTCTTTTTTTACATTATTTTAAGTCGAGCTATGGTTTTACCCCTCGAAAATGGCTTTTTTTGGCTAAATTTTCACACCTTCAAAATCTGAAAGTGGCTATTTATAAGGGTTTGGTGATTTTGAGGAGGTAAAAATAGGCTAAAAATAGGGGTCGTAATTGCCATTACCCGCTTTCGCGAGCACAAGTTTTTCGAAAAATGAAGCTCGTTTAAAAGCACTCTACGTGCGTTTAAAGGGCATTCCTGAAGGGGGTCTAAAACCCTTGTAAATAAAGGTTCTTATGTCATTGCGAGAAACGAAGTGACGAAGCAATCTCAGGACTTTGTTTTTCCTGCACCCACTTTCGTGAGTGTAAACTGCAGCAGGAATCCAGATATTTCTTTGCACTAAAAGACCGAGTCCTTCTGTCGTATGAATATAATTATTTACAGGAATCCAGTTTCTCTTTTGGAAATTCTAGTAAGATTTCCTGCAAAAGCGGGAAAAGCAACCTCTCCTCAAAAGTAGGACAGACGTCTCGCCGGTCCATTTTACGAAAAATTAGAAAAAGTTACCGAATTATTGAGCTAGTACAACCGTCTCCGTGATATTCCACTAAAAATATAAGGGAAAAAAATAAAAAATATGAAATGAAAAAGAATAATCTATTAGAAGAAAAGATTTAAAATAGATCAGAAAAATAAATGATAAGTTTATAAAATCTTAGTATCTCTAACTAAAATGAGATACGATAGAAATAGCATAAAGAAAAAAACTAATTACTTCTTTTTAAATCATTTATCTTCTTATCAATTGCTTGTGCAGTCTTAGTAATAGAAAGACCACCTCTTGCAGTACATTTTAAATTTGATGGTAACTGAATCCCTACATCATACATAGCTTTTATGGTCTCATCAAGCGGTATCACCACATCAACGCCTGAAATAATCATATTAGCTGCAGCAAAAGCATTAGTAGCAGCCATTACATTTTTTCCTAGACAAGGGACTTCGACCCGGTTGGCCACTGGGTCACATATTAATCCTAACATATTTTGCAGGGCTATTGAAGCTGCATCAATACCTTGTTTAACATTTCCTCCAATTAGTTGGACTAAACCAGCTGCGGCCATTGCTGAAGCAGAACCGCACTCTGCCTGACAACCACAAACCTCTGCAGAAAAAGTAGCTTGCTCCGAAATAAAAACACCAATAATTCCCGAAGCAAGCATCGCTTTGATTATCTTATCATCATCTAAATTCATATACTGCACTGTGCCTAATATCGCCCCGGGTATTACACCACAAGAACCAGCAGTGGGGGCAGCGACGATTAGCCCCATAGAGCTCTTCACCTCCATCATTGCCATAGTAAAAGCAATGATATGATTCAATGCACCTCCTGGAATCAATTTATTTTCTCGATTCGCTTTTTCAATCAACCAGGCTTGAGGTCCTAAAATTCGATCTTGATAAAATGTACCTTTTAAACCAGTCTTAATAGATGATTTTAGTATATTAACAATTTCCCTCATCTTAGAAAATATTTTAGCTTGTGTTAATTTTCCCCGACTACTTTCATATAAGGCAGCCAATTCCCATAATTCTCCACCATTTTTTTCCCAGTAGCTCAATATTTTAGAAGCAGTATTATATGGAACAATACAATCCTTTATAGATACCACCGGCATAACAGGAGCTAATTGTTTTATATATAAAATATTTTTTAATTTCTGTAACCAAAGGATTTTAGACGGAGATAATTTTGAACTAGATTTTAAATTAATAATGCCTTGCCCTTGCTTACTATTTTTCGATAAATCGATATAGGCAATTTCTTTAATTTCCTTCTTAATCTGCTCTACTATTTTCTTGGCTTCTTTACTTGTTATCCCGGAATAAAATAATAATGTTTCATAAAAATCCCCACAAATTAATAAGGAAAATTCATCAATTTTATTTATTTCAATCAAGCCACCACCAACCGAAATAGCTCTTAAATTAATCTTTTCGCCCTCTTGATTGGCCAACATCATTTTTATGGTATTGGGATGATCAGCAATAAAATCGGTAATTTTAAATTTTATACCTATATTTTCTTCCCTCGCCTTCTCCAAAGAAATAGGCAAAGTCTGATCATCTGGTTGTAATCCTAATAATCCTGCAGCAAGACCAATATCAGTTCCTTGAGTATGGTAGGTGGGGGCGATAGCCCCCTGTCTTTCAAATTCAATCACAACATTCTTTAATCTCCCACCTATTAACTGACGTGCGAGATTACCAATCCTAACTGAGGCAGCTACATGAGAACTGGAAGGACCTCTCATAATCGGTCCTATGGCATCGTTAAATATACTGGCTGGTTGTTTTTTAATAAAATCACCTTCTTTTATTTCATAAATTTAATAGCCTTTTCTAATAATCGATCAATTTTTTTACAGTATTCTTTACTTAATGGTAAACGAGGAGAACGAAAATTACCACCATTTACTCCTCTTCTATCCATACAATATTTTACAATCTGCACTAACTTACCTGATTCTTCTAGTTCTATACATAATGGCAAAATAACATTATAAATTTCCTGTGCCCTTTTATAATTTTTATTGATCACAGTTTCTTCGTAGATTGCCGATGATAGTTCAGGTAACGCATTACCAATTACCGATACCCAACCCTGAGCTCCCAGGAAAAATGATTCGAACACAAGCTCTTCACTACCACAGAAAGTAATAATATTTCCATGACCAAGCCGTTCGATTTCTCTTAAACGAATGATATCCCCAGTAGATTCTTTAATATATTTAATATTTTCTTTCTCTGCTAATTTAAGAACTGTTTCTAATTGGATATCCACTCCAGATGTCCCTGGATTGTTATAAATCATAATAGGAATATTGACAGCATCTGATATGGTCTCATAGTGATAAATAATTTCTTCTTGTAAAGGATTATAATAATAAGGTGGTAGAATAAGTACTGCATCTGCACCAATTTTTTCAGCATGTCTAGTATATTCTATCGTTTTAGTTGTTGTTTCTGCAGTAGTACCTATACATACTGGAAGTCTATTATTTACAATCTTAACCACAAATTCAGCTATTTCATAGCGCTCTTTTTCAGTTAAACTAGCAAACTCACCAGTACTACCTAAAGGAATCAATCCATGTGCACCTTTTTCAATATACCATTCAATATTTTCTTCCATTGCCTTAAAATTAATATTTTGACTTTTATCAAAAGGTGTAACCATTACCACAAAAGTCCCTTTTAACTCTTTTATTTTTTTTACCATAAAAAACCTCCTTGAGCTTAATTTAATTTTTATTTTCAGCCTTTTTTAAATTTATTCTATAAAATAAATAATTATTTTATGATAATCATTGATTATTAGATTAGGTAATATCAAGATCATGCAGTTTTTCTGGTAATGGTTTACCAGTTTGCTTATCCCATCCTCTTGCTTCATAATATTCATTAAGCATACCTTCATAATCTTTAATTACACATTTTTTTTCATCTTTATAATCACCAAATTTAGGTAACCCTCTCATTCTTTCTGGTAAAAGGTCGTCTTTATGGGTGAAGCCTTCTCTTATATTAAATAATCTTTGTAAATTAATTACCCGTTCTCCTATTTTTAATAGCTCTTTACCATCTATATCCCAATTTGTTATTGCTGAAAGCATCTCAGCATAGTTATCTAAAGTTAATCCGACATACATCAAGAACTTACAAGTACTTAAAATATCTGGCACTATTAAACCATCTTGTAATATTTTTACAATTTTCCCTTTCCCCTTTTCTTCCCATCTATCTACAGTCAAGGGATCAGGAACGCCATATTTCATCATCCCGAAGTCCTTTTTTCCAGAATCATAAGCCATTCCTTCTAAGGGATGAATATGGCACATTCCCCGGTTTGCAGTTCCATAGGTAATAGCTAAAGCTTTCCCCGATCTAGGATCATGAGCAGGGGCTTCCAAGCCTTTTCCATGAATGGCAAATTCTTCTGAACCATTTCCCAGTTTTTGGGCAGCTTGTTTGACTCCATCAGCAAGAAGTGATCCAATTCCATCTCTTAAGGCAATCTTTTTAACTAAAATCGGTAAAACTTCTGCATTACCCCAGCTTAAATCTAAACCATCAACATCATTCTGATTAAGTATACCTTTTTCATAACATTCCATAGCAAAAGCTATCGACGCCCCAGCTGAAATTGTATCAATACCATATTCATTACACCAATAAGTGCTATTAACCGCTACATCTACATTTTTATTTAACACAAAGGCAGTAAATGCTGCCATTGATTCATATTCTGCCCCTTCATGTACAGGGGTTTTATTAGGAAAATCCCCTTCAACATCAATCCCCGGCATATCACCTATGGTTCCACCTTCTCTAAAAGCGGCAGTATTAGGATTTTTCTTTACCACCTTCATTGCTACCCGAACAGCTTTCTTGAATTCTTCAGGTTTGGCAGGAGTTATTTTATTTGTACCTTTAACCGCTATCGCCAGTAAATTTTTAGAGCCCATCACTGCACCAGCACCACATCGACCTGAAGCACGGCCTCCAAACATCACGGTAGCATACTTTACCAAATTTTCTCCGCCTGGGCCAATGCACATAACTTTGAAATCTAAATCACTCAGGTCGTTCTTTATTTTCTCTATTTTTTCAGTTACTGTTTTGCCTTTCAGATGATCAGCGGGTTTAATGCTCACCTTCCCATCATTAATAATCAAGTACACCGGTTGATCCGCTTTTCCTTCAATAATTATAAAATCATAACCAGCTTTCCTTGCTTCTGGTCCAAAATCTCCGCCACACTTGGATTCTCCCCAACCATTGGTTAGGGGTGATTTAAAACATAACTCTATACTTCCTCCACCAGGTATAGCATTCATTGTTAATGGACTTGCTGCAAATACTATTTTATTGTTAGGACCCAGGGGGTCAATTCCTTTTTTTACTTCATCATACAAAAGTTTAGCCCCATATCCTACTCCACCTATATACTTTCTTAAATCATCAAAATTTAAGTTTTCCTCTTTAGCCTTCTTTTCATCAAGAAAAACTCTTAATAACTTTCCTGTATAACCATTAACCATTAATAAAACATCCCTTTTTTTATACTTTCAAATTTAATTCACAATTTCGCCAACACATTAAGCAAACCCAATCTTGAATAAGTAATAGAACTTTTTGTAAAAATCTTTGGCTTATTTACTTTTAGGAAAACATCCGGATAAAGTTTTGAGATTTATGCATGATTTCAATGTACCATTCGATAATAATTCAGCAGAACAGCACCTGAGACGAGTTTTTTACAAAAAACCTAATCAATCTAAATGAAATACTTTTTCCATAAATGCCCACCATTCCCCTTCCTTTCGAGTAGCAAGAGGTTCCTGAAGAGGATCACAAAGTTTAAGCCATTTCTTATAAATCGGATATTCTTCCATCTCTTTCAGGGCTTTATTAACATCTTCCCCTTCAAACTCAAAATAACCAAAGAGATAATAATCTTTCTCAAAGATTGAGAAATTACTGAATCCACGTTCCTTTAAAATTCTATTAACTTCGGGTTGAGGATTTGCATGTAGTCTTTTATACTCTTCAAGCCCTTCCGGCTTAACTTTAATTACCATTCCATAGCGCTTCATATCATTATTCACTCCTATTAATTAATAATATAAATTTAAACTAATACATAAATAAACATTATGCATTATCTGATTGCCTTATTATAGCAATTGAAAAGAGATAACCGAAGTATTAAATTACTTCATAAAACCTCTGTCTATTATAACTTGCTTAGAATTTGATAAATAAGAGCTTAACTTCTTTGATAATTTTTAAAATTTTAGGCACTACCAGTGACCCGTAGGAGTAGTATTCCAGGTTTCTAGATCCCTTGCTCGGTCAAAGAAGTTACTTCTAATTCCGTCTCAAGGCCTTTAAATTGAGATAGATACCCTTTCCAGGAATCAACGAGCTCGCTTATTACAGGCTCAATATATAGCACTCTCCTCCTCACACCAATCACTCCTTTCTTGTTTTTTGTTTTCCAGCTTAGCAAATAGGTGGCATCGAACTATGTGTCCAGGATAAACCTCAATCATCTCGGGAACCACTTCCGAGCAAATGGACATAATGTAGGGGCATCTTGGATGAAAGCTGCATCCTGAAGGCGGGTTGACAGGACTTCCAATCTCACCGATAGAAACGATCTTCTTTGGCTTTAACTTTTTCTCTTCCTCCGTAATCACAGGAACCGAGGAAATTAGCATCTGGGTATAAGGATGAAGAGGCTTTTCGAAAAAAATAGCAGCATCAGCTACCTCACAAATCTTTCCCAAATATATAATTGTAATCCTGCTAGCGATGTTTCTCATTAAGCACAAGTCATGGGTGACGAATAGATAAGTCAAGTGCATCTCTTTTTGCAGATCCATTAATTTATTTATAATTTTGGCCTGTACTGATACATCCAGAGATGAGGTTGGCTCATCGAGAACAATCAAGGAGGGGTTGGACGCTAGAGCTCTGGCAATGGCGACCATTTGTTTTTGTCCTCCACTGATTGAGAGAGGGGATTTGTAGAGGAAGTCTGGAGAGAGCTCCACCTTTTGCAACAGTTCAACCATTTTTTCTCGGAGCTGTCTTTTAGGCATCTGGGTATGAATCCTGAAGGGCAAGGCCAGGATTTGTTCAATCGTTTGCCTGGGATTCAGGGAGGACCCAGGATCCTGAAATACAATCTGAATTTCTTTTTTTAAAGATAAAGGCCTCCTTGATGCCTCCATGCCTATATTTTTACCTTTAAATAAAATCTGACCTGCAGTTGGACGATACATACCCACGACAGTGTAGGCAATGGTGCTTTTCCCGGAGCCAGATTCTCCTACTAATCCTAAAGTCTCACCATACTTGATGTTAAGGTCCACTCCATCTACTGCACGAACGTATATCGGGCCTTTCTTGTCCTTTCCAATGTGGAAGTATTTCTTCAATTTTTCAATTTTCAAAATCTCATTATTGGTCGCTGGTTTCATTTATTCACCTCTGAGTTAAGTAGCACGCTACTAAATGATCCTTCTCAATCTCAAATAATTGCGGTGGCTTTTCTGAACAGATCGGGCTCTCCTGTTCACATCTGGGCTGAAATCGACATCCCTGTGGTGGATTCAAATAATCTGGAATTCTCCCAGGAATACCTCTGGATATACCACCCCCAGATAATTTAGGCACAGAAGCGAGTAGACCTTTGGTATAGGGATGAACAGGGTTGTTAAAGAGAATATTAGAGGGAGCAGTTTCTACGATCGTTCCGGCATACATAACATAAATTCTATCCGTCATTTCTTTTGCTACACCCAAAGAATGGGTAATTAAAAGGAGAGAGGTCTTCTTCTTTTTCACGATCTCATTCAAAAGCCGCATAATCTGGTCTTGAATGGTAACATCCAACGATGTCCCAGGCTCATCCGCTATGATTAAATTTCTCGGAGAGGATATGGACATGGCGATACAAACCCTTTGTTTCATACCCCCGCTTAATTGAAAGGGGTAATTTACAAGCATCCTTTCAGGATCCGGAAGGTACACTTCCTTTAGTGCCTTTATGGATAGCGTCTTGATTTTCTCCTGGTGCACATTCTCTTCCAAAGCGGTAGAACACTTAATAACATCACCGATTTGAGTCCCTATGGTAAACACCGGGTTCAGAGCTGCGGTAGGGTCTTGGAAGGTCATGGCAATCTCCCTAGAGCGAAGCCTTTGAATTTCACTGAAGTTCATCTTCAAAATGTCTTTTCCTTTATAATAGATCTCTCCCTTTGTAATGAGGAAGTCCCCTGGCGGAAGAATTTGCGGGATCGACTTCATGATGGTAGTTTTTCCACAACCGGATTCTCCTACAAGGCCGACTCGCTCACCTTCTCGAACCATTAGATAAACGCTATTAAGTATTTTTAAATAACCACCATACACTCTGTAACAAATGTGTAAATCTTTTATATCTAATAGAATATTTTCCATGGTTTTTATATTTTATTCCATCCTTGTCTCGAGCATATCCCTAAGACCATCACTCATTAGGTTGAAACTCATAATGGCAAGCACGATAGCTAGGGCGGGGAAAACGGTCATCCACCAGAAGGTAATATTATTCGCTCCATCCGAAACCATCTGGCCTAATGCAGGGGTAGGTGGCTGTGCTCCCAGACCTAAAAAGCCCAGCGCAGCCCCGATTAAAATTACCCACCCTACATCCAAAGCTATCTTGGTAAAAACTGGAGACAAACAGTTGGGGAGAATTTCTCTAAAGAGAATATGAAATTTACTCGCACCTATTAAATCTGCTGCAATAACAAAATATTCGTTCCTTATGGAAGAGGCCATTCCATATACCAACCTGGTATACCATGCCCACCACGTAACCGAGATTGCGATCATTGCGTTCATCAAGGTTGGCTTTAACACTACTGCTATTGCAAGCGCCAGAATCAAGGACGGGATGCCAAGGAATACGTCGGTGATACGCATGATTACGATGTCAATCCAAGTATTCTGTAATTGCCCGGCGATTAACCCCAGGAGAACACCCAGTGGTACTGCTAGTGCCAGGACGACGACTGCCATAATCAAAGCATCACGAAACGCAAAGATGATCCTTGAGAAGATATCCCTTCCTATGTTATCTGTCCCACAAAGATGCTGCAATGAAGGTGGTTGCCCCGCGCTCTTGAAATCAACAAAGGGGCCAGCGTGCTCAGGGTAAGGGGTTATCCAGGGCGCAAAAATTGCTGAAATAATTATTACCAAGACAATTACTAACCCTATTATTGATAAGGGATTCCGGGAAAACTTATACCAATTTTTTCCCAGATTGTGCCAGAATATGGATTTGGGTCTTACTAAACTGATAGCTATTGAATTATTGGGTTGATTCGAGTTTCTCATTTTATATACCTCGGTTGGCGCCTAGTCTAATTCTGGGATCTAGGAACGCTACAATAATATCGACGATAACGTTCACGACCACGAAGACGGCGCCAAGTACAATGGTCACTGCGGAAATACCGTTTAAATCCTTATGCAGCATCACGTTGGTACCGTAGCGCGAAATCCCGGGCCAGTTAAAAATCATTTCCACCAGGAAGGCAGCAGAAAATAAGGCGGCAAGATCCAGGCCCATCACCGATACCATGGGAATCAGTGAAGGTTTAAGAAGATACTTAAACATTATAACTCTCTCAGAGATACCATACCCCCGTTCTGCGAAAAGGAACTCCTTACGCATATTTTCAACCATAGAAGAGCGGGCAATGCGAGCTTCCTGAAAAAGAGGTCCTAAGGATAAGGCAACAGAAGGCAGGATTAGGTGCTTGAACGCATCCCAGAAAGCCACGAAGTTTCCCTCAATTAAACTGTCAAGGGTCAATAGACCCGTGATCTTCGTAGGCAGGCTTATTCCAGGACTCAGCCTGCCCAAGACTGGTAATATTGGCCAGTAGCATCCAAACAGCAGCATAAAAATAATCGCTGCCACGAACGCTGGAATAGCCACTCCAAAATAGCTCAGAGTCCTAATTAAATTATCCACCCAGGTGTCCTTATATCGGGCTGCAAGGATTCCGAGGAGAACAGCAAAAATAACCATTAGTATCCCCGCAAAAATAACTAGTTCCATCGTTGCTGAAAAAGATTCCTTAATATCTTCTGATACCGCCCTTTTAGTAAACGAAGAACGACCAAAATCCCCAGATAAAACCCCTTTAATCCAGTAAAAATATTGCTCCGGTAAGGGTTTGTCCAGATACATTTCCTGTCTCAACCTTTGAACCACCTCTTCAGGGGCTCTCGGCCCCAGGGCCAAGCGGGCCGGGTCACCCGGGACAACTCGCGCAATTATAAAAATCACTATCGACAGGCCAAAAATTACAAAGATCGAGTGTAACAATCGCTTAAGAAGAAAACTGCTAAGTTTCACTTGTTTTACCTCCTTGCAGGAAGGGGCTCCTGATTACAACGGAGCCCCAGTATTTCATTGTAATAGCCTGATTTATGCAACCCTGCAAGCATAATAACTACGGCACGAACGGCGTATATGGCTTTTGTGCCTTCTCGGGAAAGGCCTTGAAATCCCGATAATACATGTTGTAGCCTAAAACAGGGTTAACCAGTTTTGCATCTGCGGCAGGGTAAACAACATAATCGCTTCGATAGGCTCGCTTTATTGCACACTCCATAAGCCATATCGTTGGGCAAAGGTCCACTAATTTCTTCTGAATGGCATAGTATTTTTGGAATCGCTCTTTTTGATCAACGGTAGCAATCGCATCCTCAATCATTGCGTCCATCTCGGGGTCCTGCAGCCATTCTCCCTGCTCCCAAGTTCCACAAGACTTAGAAGTATAACGAGATTCCAACAGGGACCCGGCTTCAGCATAAGAAGGGCTGGCAGCGATGATGATTCCGTTAGGAGTGGTTTCGATTTTAGCCAGGTCTGCAACTATGGAGATCCAGGGGAGCTTGACGATGTTCACCGTTATTCCCAGCTTGGCGGCATTAGCCTGAATCATCAAACAAACTTTTTCCTGATCCGAAACGTCCGCGGACATACCGAGTTCAAAGGGGTACTGGTCCAATTTTCCGTAATAGCGAGACTGTTTTAGTTCCGCTTCTGCTTTTACTAGATCCAGTGTATATAGCGTCAGATTGGGGTCGGATCCAGGGGTAGCGAGACCAACAGGACCGGAACGATGGGAACCGAGGATAAAATTGTCAAGAATTTGTTGGTAGTCAGTTAAGTAAGCCATGGCTTTGCGGAAGTGAATATCGTCTGTCGGGGGTTTCTTGGTGTTAAGCATGATGTTCACAACTAAACCCTCAAAGTGAGAGGACACATCGACATTGGGAAGTTTGCCAAGGGTAGCGAGATTTTCGACGCTCTGACAATCGTCAGTGATTTCTAATTCCCCTAGGGACATGAGCGTCCTCACGGTTGACGCCTGAAGGGTTCCGATCTCTTTCACATACTGCGGGGCATCTTTATTCTCCCATCCAGCCCAGTAATCGTTGAATTTCTCCATCACGAGATATGCCATGGTGTTCATCTCCTTAAGTTTATAAGGTCCGGAGCCAGCATCATTGGTGGCTAACCATCCCATACCATAATCCTCAAATTCTCCGTAGGAACCAGTTTGAAGATTTGCCATTACCTGTTTTTTATTAAGAATGTAAAGCCTTACCAGCACTCCCAGGAAGGGTCCAAAGGGGTGTTTGAGGGTGAATTGAACTTTGTATGTGTCAAGGGCTTTGGCTTCTTTGACGGAAGTGGTAAAGAGATACCCATATCCCTGTCCGATAGTCAAGATTCTCTGGAGAGAGAAAACCACATCCTCTGCTGTCAACTCGTCTCCGTTGTGGAATTTGACTCCGGGTACCAATTCAAATGTATAAGTCAATCCATCCCCAGAGGTTTCCCAGCTCTTTGCCAGCCAGGGTTTTACGCTGCCATCCACATTTGGAAATACCAGCGTATCATACATATTGCAAAGAACAAGGGTACTTGTACCATCTGATCCAACTGCTGGATCGATATAGCAAGGCCACGAAGTGGTATTGCGAATGGCCTTAACCTCTTGTTGTGTATATCCGGCACAAGATAGAATCAACACCAGGCTCGCTAACAAAATTAAAAACAATCCATTCCTTAAAAATCTAATAAACTTACTTGCTTTCATAACTTTTCTCCTTTCCTTTATAAGGTTTAATTTTTTACTTTTCTTTTCCTCTAACAATTAACAATTTAGTACCGCATTATTCCCTTCGTTCCACCTCCTTTCGGTGTCAGAGAGTACAGGTTATAATTTTGATCCCCCATCAATGACGTATCACTGTCCAAATATCCATTATCCATTGTCCTTAAATGTTAAATGTCAGGCAAATTGGCTAAGGATATGCTGAAGAACCTGGACCACCTTCTTCATATCCTCAACGGAGACATTTTCAGAAGTTGTATGC
>Ga0315284_10009332_pt1 | contig 13988 bp, 19 predicted proteins | sample YL17G09_16_MG_FD_203696 | JGI IMG/M metagenome (GOLD analysis project Ga0315284, IMG submission 203696) | Sediment microbial communities from Yellowstone Lake, YNP, Wyoming, USA - YL17G09_16 | ecosystem: Environmental > Aquatic > Freshwater > Lake > Sediment | place: USA: Wyoming | collected... | reverse complement strand
AATGATAATGATATTATCATTTATAATACAATTCAAAATGTAATGATGATTATGCTATTAAATAAAGAGCATAAAGAAAATAATATTGAAATATTACAAAAAAAATTTGAAGAGACATATCAAGCTCCATCAGGCGATGAACTTAGAGATAAAAACCTAGTTCAATTAAAAAACTTGCTGAATAAACAAGAAAAAGAAAACATAGCCCTAAAATTAAGATCACATCACATAACTGATGTTGCAGGAGTAAAATATGGAGTTCCAGGATTTTTCGAGAAGCAAGGCACTTAATCATGTGCCACAAAGAAAACTAGATGAAAAATTATCTGAAATTAAAGATAGTAATCTAGAAGATAAAATTAAAATATTAAAATTAACAGCCTTCAATAGATATTTTGAAAGCAATATTCCTACAGAATATTGGGATCTGAAAATGGAAAAAGATTTCCACGGAGACCCAAGGCTTTTAAAACTATATCTTGAATATGTTAGTTCAATTAAAGATAATTATATTAGTGGTAAATCCATTTGTTTAGCTGGTAATCATGGTTTAGGTAAAACCTTTGCTATAACATCTGTTCTAAAAAAAGTAGTTCAAAAAGGATATAGCGGACTTTATACCACACTTAGTGATATCGTTAATGTATTACTACAATCTTCTAATGAAGAAAAGTTTACTGCTCGTCGTGAATTAAATATGGTTGATTTTTTAGCTATTGATGAATTTGATTCCAGATTTATTCAATCTGATAATGCTGCAGACTTATATGCACGTACCTTAGAGGGTATATTTAGAACTCGTAGTCAAAATAAAATTCCAACATTAATGTGTACTAATAGTCCAAATATAATTGAAACTTTCAATGGACCACTAAAAAATAGTGTTGATAGTTTATTTAATGGATATTTAAAAATATTTCCTGTATTTGGTGAAGATTATAGAAAGAAGGAAGCTTAATTGAATAATTTAGATTTAGACTTATCTATTCTTAAAGTGCTTATTTCAAATAAAAAACAAGCACTTGATTTTGTTAATGATTGTGACACTAAACTATTTGGCGCTGCCTATTGGAACTTTGCTAATTTATTAGTTGGATATATAAAAACTTATAAAGATATACCAACTCTAAGAGTAATAGAAGACAGATTATCTAAAGGTAAAAATGAAAAGATAATTGAAAATGTTAAAGTAATTTGGAAACAATTAGAAGATACATCATATGATGATAAAGAATATAAATATGATTTAGAAAAATTGAAAAATAGATATTCAGAATTAGAAATATCTAATGTAGCAGATGATCTTGTAAAGATGAGGGAAGGTCCTGTAGATGTAAAAAGGGCTACAGCAAAACTACAAACTGCATTACAAAATATTAAAAGTGTTACTCAAGTAAAAGCATATGAGAGGAGAACTCTTAAAGATGATGTTCCATTATTTAGAGAAGAATATAATGCAAAGTTAAAAAACCCAGAGTTTGATGCTGGCATTAAGACAAACTATTCTGTGTTAGATTTTGCTACAGATGGTTTAAGACCTGGTGAGCTTATGTTGATTGGTGGTGAGTCTGGTGCTGGCAAGTCAATGTTATTAATGAATACCGCTCTTCAAATATGGTTACAAAATAATACTATTGATATGGATGATAATTTTAGTGTTGGTCAAAGTGTTTTATATTTTTCTTTGGAGATGCCATTTAAACCATGCAGAAATAGAGTTCTGTCTAGGTTATCTAGTTGTCAATCTAAATTAGTTAGAGCCGCAAAATTACCACCAGAAGAAGCTATTAAATTAAAAAAGGTTCTTAAATTTATTGAAAAATATCCTTATGAATTCGAAATAATAGACATTCCTCGTGGCGCCACAATGGAAAGCTTAGAGGTTATTTTTGAAGAGTCTAAAGCTAGATTTGATCCTAAAATAGTTGTCATAGATTATTTAGGATTAATGGAGTATGAGGGCGGCAAAGATATGGATGATTGGCTTAAGTTAGGAAAAATAGCCGAAAAAATGCATGAATTTGCAAGAGTTAATAAATGCGTAGTATTAAGCGCAGTTCAATTAAATAGAGTTAAGCCGAGTAAAGATGCAGAAGAAAGAGTCGGATTACATAGAATTGGTAGATCTGGTTTGATTATGCAGAATGCAAATATTGCAGTTCAAATTGAGTCAAGAATGAATGAGAAACAACATCCAGATATGGTATATCATTTAATTAAGAATAGAGATGGAGAGTTATGTAAAGGCAAATTAATAAAAAATCTTGCATGTGGGACATTGATTGATGAAAAATCAGATAATATGGATGATATGTTCACTATGGTTGATATAGATGATATTTCAGAAAAAATTGATATGCTAGACCTATAACTGTTTGGAATAATAATGTCAAATATTAATGATGATAAAGAAGTAACTGATACGCTAATAAAAATTCAAGCTGAAACATTAGCTCCACAAAATGGAAACCCTAATTGTAATCATGGTGTTGTATATAATTCAGAATTAGCTAAGAATATGACCTCCCATGAAATTAAAAAGCAATATCCTAGAGGATACGGATTATGTCCTAAAGGTTGCGGATTTTCTGGCATAGCTTATGCATCTTATGAGCACTATATTGCTGGAGATTGGTAAAATTATGAAACCGGGTTATGAAATTGTTGGGACAGCTACTAGAGTAGAAATAGATGAAAAATCTGGAAAACTATTTTTAGTATTTGAAATAACTAATGAAAAACATAAACGGTTAATTAAAAATGATTGGACTCAAAATTTTGAATTCAAAATAATAGATAAAACTTTAATTGAAGAGGATTGATTTAATGCCCGACTACGAACATATTTGCGCCGATGATTCTTGTAAATTTGAATGGGAAGCAACTTACTCAATAAAACTTGATCCACCTAAGAATTGCCCTAAGTGTGGTAAGGAAACTGCTAAGAGATTAATTTCTCTTAATGGTAAAGGTGTAGTAGAGCTTGTTGGACATGATCTTACTGCTAAAGTAAAAGAAGATACTATTAAATTAAAAAAAGAAATGTATTCTAATGCTAATATTTACGCATCGATGATAGGAGAAGATAAATATCATGCTTTACAAACAAAGCTTGATAGACAAAAAAAGAAATGAAAAAACAAACTAAAGAAGAGTTTATAAATAAATCCAAAAGTATATTTGGAAATAGTTTAGATTATTCTTTAGTAGAATATATTGATAGTAGGACTGAAATAACTATTATTTGTAAAATACATGGTAATTTTTCTATAAAACCTAAAGACCATATTTCATATAAAAGAAGTTGTAATTTTTGTTCAGGTGTAAGAAAAAATACATCAATGTTTATTGAGAAGGCTATAAAATTACATAAAAATTATTATTTATATGATAAAGTTGATTATAAGAATTCAATATCAAAAGTAATAATTTTTTGTAAAATACATGGTGATTTTTTACAATCTCCAGATAAACATCTTAATTCTAAAAATGGATGTCCTAAATGTAATAAACCAAGGCGAGATATAAATTATTTTTTAACAAAAGCAAATATAGTTCATAATAATTATTATGATTATTCTGAAGTAAAATTTATAAAAATGTCATCAAAAGTAAAAATAATTTGTCCAATTCATGGTAAATTTAGTCAAACTCCATCTAATCATATTAATCATAAACAAGGGTGTTTAAAATGTATGATTGGTAAATCTAAAAAAGAAAAACAATGGCTAGATTATATCGGATTGCCAAATGATAATTTACACAGATGTATTATTTTAAAAATAAATAATAAAAAAATTATAGTTGATGGATTTGATCCAGCAACAAATACTGTATATGAATTTTATGGAGATTATTGGCATGGTAATCCGGCAATTTATAATACAAATGATATAAATCATGCTAATAAAAAAACGTTTCAATACTTATATGACAAAACTATTAAAAGAGAAAATTTTATTAAAGCACAAAATTATAAGTTAATAACTATATGGGAAAATGACTTTGATAAATTGTTATTAAAACTAGGCTAGATAAACAAAGAAAATAATTTATATATTATATTTAAATTGACAACATAAATAAAAGAGATTAACATGCCAACCTATCTTTACTCATGTGAACAATGTAATCAACAATTTGAAGTTGAACATAAAATGTCTGAAGAATTAGAAGAATGTCCTAAATGCAAAGAAAATGGTTTGCCATTATCAAAACCTAAAAGATTAATAAGCGCAACTTCATTTGTATTAAATGGTGGCGGTTGGGCTAAAGAAGGATATTCTTAAGGATTAAAATAAGTTTATTTTGGCAAATAAAATGGCAATTTCTACTAATAAATCAAATGATAAAAAACGTAAACTTCGTAAGATCGTGGATCTATTAAAGTTTTCTTTAACACTTGATGATGAAGAGATTTTGAAAGCTACAATTGAATCAATTATTGAATCATTAGAAGAAGAAATAAGCAAATAATATTAAGTATTTATACATTATTTATCGAATATTTTAAACGATTATCAATATTCAAGTATGATCATTACCTGACTTTAAGAGAGTGCATAATGTTAACAGAACAAGAAGCTCAAGATTTGATGAATAAATTGTTTTCTTTAAGAAAAGAATCACAAAATGATTCTAAGATTAAAGTAGAATTAGATAAGCATGAAAAAATTTGTATTGAAAAATTCAAATATTTAGTAACAATGAAAACTGGTAAATATAAATCATTTAATAATTTTGATGATTTAAATCAAGAAGGTTATTTAGGTTTAGTAACAGCTATGAAAAATTATAATCCTTCTTTGGGGAGTTTTTTCTGGTGGGCCCACAAGTATATAGATACGAGAATTTCTCGTAGTGCTAATTTGCATACTACTATTCGTTATCCATTAAAAGTTGCAAAAAATACTCCTCCTCATAAAGAAACAATTATGCCAATTATAATTGAAGAAAGATATTGTCCAGATAAACAATTGGAAGAGGCTCAATTATCTCATATAATGAGCGGAGCATTATCTACTTTAACGGCAGATCAAAAAGATATAATTTCTCTTGCTTATGGATTTTATGGTGATAAGCCATTATCTATAAACAAAATTTGCAAACAAAAAAACATATCTAGAGCGCAATGCATGAAAATAATTAACTCATCTTTGGTAGCTCTTAAAGAGAATATAAAATTATAATATTCTTTAGTAAAATTTAATTAACTTGTAACTTAATTCTTAAGAGGACGAATGAAGGCGTACGATTATTCTTTAGTTTATGAAAAATCATTAGAATATTTTGATGGGGATGAGTTTGCTGCGAAAGTATTCGTTGACAAATATGCCTTACAAAATCAAAATGGAGAATATCTTGAATTAACTCCAGATGATATGCATAAAAGATTAGCTAAAGAATTTGCTAGAATTGAAAACAAATATCCAAATCCAATATCTGAAAAAGATATATTTTCTTTATTAAAAGATTTTAAATATATTGTACCTCAAGGGTCTCCTATGAGCGCAATTGGTAATCCATATCAATTACAAAGTATTTCAAATTGTTTTGTTATTCAAGGGGTTCATTCTAATAATTTGGATTCGTATGGTGGCATTATGTTAGCTGATCAAGAATTAGCACAAATAATGAAACGTCGTGGGGGCTGTGGATTAGATATCTCAGGCATTCGACCTAAGAATGCACCAACTAATAATTCTGCTAAGACAACCGATGGCATTGCAGTCTTTATGGAAAGATTTTCTAATACATGCAGAGAGGTTGCTCAAAATGGTAGACGTGGTGCAGAAATGCAAACTATTTCTGTCAATCATCCAGAAATAGATACATTCATTAATATAAAGCGTGACTTTAAAAAAATTACCGGCGCTAATATTTCAATCAAACTTAATGATGAATTTATGAGTGCTGTTAAAAATAATAAAGAATATACTTTACGCTGGCCAGTTCACGCTTCAGTATCAGATGCTAAAATTACAAGACAGGTTAAAGCAAAAGAAATTTGGGATCAAATAATTGATTCAGCTTGGGCTGTTGCTGAACCAGGTCTTTTATTTTGGGATACAGTACAAAAAAATACTCCATCTGATTTGTATTCTGAATATGGTCACAAATCAATATCAACAAATCCTTGTTTCTCTGGTGATACTTTAATTGCTGTTGCAGATGGTCGTAATGCAGTTTCAATTAAACAACTAGCAGAAGAAGGTAAAGATGTCGCCGTATATTCTGTTAATAAAGAAACTGGTATAATTGAAATTAAAATGGGTCGTAATCCAAGAATAACTGGATATAATCAAAAACTAGTGCGAGTTCATTTAGATGATGGTTCTCATTTAGATACAACTCCAAATCATAATTTCTTATTACTTAATGGATCTAAAATAGAGGCTAAAGATCTAAAATCTGGTGATAGCTTACCAAGATTTACTAAAGCTTTAGCTCCAGTTAAAACGGGAAGTAAAGATTATTATTTAATTCATTGTGATACTAAAGTTCCAAATAATAAAAGAACATTTGAACATAGATTAATTGCAAAATTTTACAAATCACAAGAATGGAATGATCTTTATAATGCTACTAAAGAAAATGGATTTGCAAAAACTGGCGGGCTAGTTATACATCATAAAGACTATGATCAATTAAATAATTCTCCAGATAATTTACAAATAATGACTTTTTCAGACCATTCTAAATTACATGGAGAAAAAGATAATTCTGGTGAATTAAATGGAAATTATTCTGGATTTACTCATGAAGAAATTAAACAGCACGCCTTAGAACTAACTAAAAAATTGGGACAACGCTTTACTTTCCAACAATGGCAAGAATACGCTTTTGAAAATGAATTGCCTCAAACATTTTCTTCTTATAGAAAAGATCAATTAGGATCAATTTTACAATTAGCACAATGGTGTGCTGCTGAATTAAAAATTGATCATGCTAATATTGATCCTAGATTAGTTAAAACTTATCAATCTATGTTAGAACAAAATTATGATGCTCGTATTATAAATAATATAGTTATGGTTAAAAAGAATTGTGAAATTTGTCATAATGAATTTGAAATTGATCATCTTCATCGTGAAAGTGCAATTTGCTCTGTTAAATGCAAGAGCATTTATTTAAACGCGGATAAAACAATTCAAGAAAAAAGAAATACTTCAAGAGATACTTTCAATCAGGATAAAATGATTAAAGTAAAAACTGAACAAGCAAAGATTTATTCAAAACTTAAATTTGATTTAGGTAGAGATCCAATGATGAAAGAATGGGAAATTGCGTGCAAAATAGAAAATATTCCAGTTCGTCTTGGAAAAACTTTGAAATTTGGTTTCAAAAACTTCAAAAAGGTCGCTGAAGCTGGCATTAACTATAATCATAAAGTGGTTAGAGTTGAAGAATTGTCTGGTGAACATGCCGTTTATAATATTACTGTAGATGATAATCATACTATTGCTGCGATTACTAAAGTGAATAATAGTAAATCCAATAGTTGGTATTCTGGAATACTATTATTCAATTGTGGTGAGATCGTATTACCCGCATATGACGCTTGCCGCTTATTAATATTAAATTTATCATCATATGTAAATGATCCATTTACAAAAGATGCGGTATTTGATTATGAACTATTTAAAAAACACATTATCATCGCTCAAAGATTAATGGATGATATTATTGATCTCGAAATAGAACAAATTGATAAAATCATTGCAAAAATTAAAGCTGATCCTGAACCGGAAGAAGCTAAGGCGATTGAGCTTAATCTGTGGACTAAGATTCGTGATATGAATGTTAGTGGACGCCGTACTGGGCTTGGCATCACTGCATTAGGCGATACTTTGGCAACGTTAAACATTAAATATGGCTCACCACAATCAATAGAAACTACAGATAAAATTTATGAAGCACTAGCTTCTGGAGCATACACATCATCTTGTGTTATGGCAAAAGAACGCGGAGCGTTTCCAATTTTTGATTATGCCAGAGAAAAATCTCACCCATTTCTTCTTAATGTTATGGCTACTTGTAGCGATAAAATTAAAACTATGTGGAAGAAAACTGGTAGACGCAATATTGCATTAACAACAACTGCACCAACAGGATCTGTGTCTACATTAACTAGAACTTCTTCTGGTATTGAGCCAATATTTCTACTATCATATGTTCGTAGAAAAAAGATTAATCCATCTGATAAAAATGCAACAGTAAATTTTATAGATGCTATGGGTGATAAGTGGCAAGAATTTACTATCTATCATCAAGGCGTTAAAAAATGGATGGATATTACTGGAGAGAAAGATATTACTAAATCCCCTTATTGGGGAGCAACCTCAAATGAAGTTGATTGGGTTGCATCGGTAGATATTCAAGCTGCTGCTCAAAAATGGATTTGTCATAGCATAAGTAAAACTTGTAATCTTCCAGCCAATGCAACTAAAGAATTGGTATCTCAAGTCTATCTTAGAGCGTGGGAATCTGGTTGTAAAGGGTTTACTGTATATCGTGATGGGTGTAGGTCTGGAGTTCTACTTAGTGAAGAATCTAATAAAAATAAAAATGAAAGACCAACTGAAGTTCAATTTTCAATGGCACCCAAAAGACCAACCGAATTAATTTGTGATATTAAAAAAGCTAAGATTAACGGTGAAGGTTGGACAATTTTTGTTGGGCTATTAAATAATAAACCTTATGAAATATTTGGTGGGCTATCTAAGTATGTAGAAATTCCTAATAAATATAAATCAGGTAAGATTATTAAAAATGGAAAAAATCCAGAAGGAATAACTGCTTATAATCTTACTGTTGGCGAAGACGAAGACCAAATGACTTTAAAAGATATCGCAAATATTTTTGAAAATAAAAATTATGGAGCTTTTACTAGGACAATTTCTTTAGCGATTAGACATGGAACACCAATGCAATATGTAGTAGACCAATTATCTAAAGATAAATTTTCAGACATGACATCATTTTCAAAAGTTATAGGCAGAGTTCTTAAAAGTTATATTAAAGATGGGGTTACTTCTGAAAAGAAATGTCCTTCTTGTGGATTAGAAGGCACACTATCATATTATGAAGGTTGTATTAAATGTAATAATTGTCACTGGTCAAAATGTGGTTAATACCAATAATACAATATATAGATAGCATATGAAGCAGATTTATTTATTAAGTGCTGATGAAAATACATCTAAAATTGAAGATGAGGAAAAAAGTAAATTTCTCCGTGCGATACTTGAATATATGAATATTCCTATTAGTGAATTCTGGAAAACAGATGATCCCTTAACAGTAGATCAGAGAATTAAATTACGCTCAATATTATCATCTTATAACATTTCTGTTATAGATGATTTGTCGGGAGAGATGCAAATTTATGTTGAAAAAGACTTGGTTGGTGACTGGCACAAACCACATTATAAACTTAAGACAGATTTAAGACAGATAGACCCTAGAAAGAAATATTATCTCGAAATGGAAACGAACTTTTGGACTGTTTTTGAGGACGAAAATACAAACGAATGAAAAAAATATACATACTTGATACATCTGCACTAATCTTTGACCCAAATTGTTTTACATCATTTACTGATAGCACAGTAATTATACCTATTGCTGTACTTGATGAATTAGATTCACTTAAAAAATTTCCAAATGAAGCAGGTAAAAATGCTAGAATCTGTATTAGACTATTGGATGCCGCATCTAATGATTGCGATATAAGCGAAGGAGTTACATTAGAAGATAATATATTCTTGCAAGTAGATGCTATTAATTATACTCCATTAGAAATTCTTGGCAATCCAAAATATGGTGATAATAAAATTCTTGCTTGTGCTGCTGCTTGGAAAGCTTCTTCAGCAGATGAAGATTTTGTTTGCTTAGTTAGTAATGATATCAATATGAGAGTTAAGGCTAAATCTTTAAAGATTAAAGCTCAATCAAAAGAAGATACCAAGTTTTCATCTGATAATTTATATTCAGGAGTAGATACTATAATAGATGAAACTGCTGGATTAAGCTTGCAACAATCAGGAAGCTTAAATAAATCAGATTATGATTTTGGATTATTTCCAAATGAATGCGTTTTATTTGAAGACGTTGATCATAATGGAATTGCTATGGGAAGAATGTCTAAGAGTAAAATTAAAATTCTTAGAAAAACTACCCCATGGGGACTAAGTACTCGCAATAAAGAGCAAGCATTTGCTGTTGATTTAATTATGGATAAAGCCATACCATTAGTTACTTTAATTGGTAAGGCTGGTACTGGAAAGTCCATTGTTGCAATTGCTTCAGCTCTTGAATTAGTAATTAATAGAAATGAATATCAAAAACTAATTATTTATAGACCAATTCAAGCAGTTGGAAATGATGTTGGATTCTTACCTGGAACTTTAGAAGAGAAATTAGCGCCATGGTTTGGTGCTATTATGGATAGCTTTGAACATTTATTTACCACTAAAGGTGGTGGTAATTGGAAAAAAGAACTAGAGCACTACCAAAGAAAAGGTTCCATTGAAATGGAAGCAATTACATATATTCGTGGTAGAAGCATTCCTAATTCAATTATTTTAATAGATGAAGCTCAAAATTTAAATAAAGATGATATTAAAACTTTATTAACTCGTACCGGTGAAAATTCAAAAATAATTTTAACTGGCGATATTGAGCAAATCGATAATAATAATTTAGATGCCCTTAACAACGGATTAACTCATGTTATAGATAAGTTCAAAGATTCTGAATTGGCAGGACACATTACATTTGTTCATGGTGAACGTAGTGAATTAGCAAATCATGCCGCCAATGTTTTGTAATTTTTGGAGAAATTTAAATGAGTAAAATTAAGAATAAAGAACCAGAACATCGCCCAGCGCCAGTTTTTGAAGCTGTAACTTCAGATCCAGAAGTAAAGAAAAATGAGGTAAAGCCAACACAAATAAGTGAAATTGATAGAATGGCTATGGAGCTTGCTAAAGCAACAAAAAAAGCAGCAGAAGCTGAAGCTGGAAAAGCAATAGCTCAACATGATACAGCTGCACTTAATTATAGGTATATAGTTTTACAAATTTATATGAAATATGGCTTAAGCTCTAATGATGCATTAGGCGAAAATGGAAGCATAGTATATAATGGCAATACTGCAACAGCTAGTAATGATGGTAGGAAATAATGAGATCGCTTCCAGAAAGAACTATTAATCTTGATGAAATTAATAATCTAATTAGCATTAGAACTTACATTGGCAATACACTAAATAACCCAACAGTTTCTAAAGAAAAAGTTAGAGAGTTAAATGAAATATTATTATTGTTAGATAGAATGATTGTTGAAAATATTTTAGATCCAAAGTTTAAAGCTTATGTAAAATATAATGAAGTTGAAAATGCTATTAAAGAAGCTAGAGAAATAACAAACATTAAGTCTGGTATGTTAAAATAAATGCGAACCTCTCAAAATTTACACAGTACAGAATTATCAACTTTTAATACTTTACTTAAACATTCATCTATAGTTAAATTAAAAAATAATATTTGGTTATCCAAACAAAGAATTGCTGGCAAGGTTGCTGCAAATGCTTTAATTTTATTAGAAAATGAAGTTAAAAATAAAACAGCCAAATCAATGCTTGAATTAAATGATTTGGCTGAACAATTTATTATAAGTAATAATTGTACCCCAACTTTTAAAAACTACAAGGGATTTCCCTGTGGTGTATGTATATCTGTAAATAAACAATTAGTCCACGGTATTCCTACCGATTATAAATTGAAGGATGGTGATGTAGTTAGTTTTGACCTTGGCGCAACATATGAAGGCGCCATCGCTGATACCGCTCTTACTTGTATTTTTGGAGAACCTAAAAGCCAAGAACATGTAAGACTTATAAAAGTAACTGAGTCTGCATTAATGAATGCTATCAATTCTATTAAAATAGGTAATAGACTTGGATCCATAGGTAATGCAGTTTATAAGACTATTAAAAAAGAAGGCTTTAATGCTATTACTAATTATGGTGGTCATGGTATATGTACAGATAATGAAGGTAATGGTATCCCCCACGCATCACCATTTGTTCCAAATAAAGGATTGCCAAATGAAGGTTTAAGATTGTGTGCAGGTATGTCACTTGCAATTGAACCAATGGCAATTATTGGCGATGCTCACACTTATGTCGATAAGGATGGATGGACAGTTTGCGCTCAAAATATAAATAGTCACTCAGAACATAGTATTTTTATACATGAAGATTCTGTCGAAATTATTACTAATAGAAATTAATATATTAAGGGGTTTTATTATGAATTATAGATATGAATATACACAGAAAAACAGAAGAGCTAGTGGGTTTTTATTATTTGAGACTTTTTCGGAAGCTTTATCGGCAGTGACATCTACTACTGACCCACTTAAAATAAATAGACATATTATTGAAGTGGCAACCAATAAGATTATTTGTTCAATGAGTAGGATTGATTCATATGAAGATTGAATTTGAAGATAAAAGTTATATTGAAATTATTAAATCCCCCAATCCTAATAAAATTATTGTAAGCATCTCTGCTAGAGACCATCAAAATTCTTTAAAGAAAATTACTAATACTGTTGAAATAACTTCAGATCAATTAAAAGAATTATTTAATAGTGGATTATCATGAAAGTATATCTAATAGGAGCGCATAGTTCAGGTAAAAGTACTTTGGCACGATATATTTCAGAAAAATATAATATGCCAATGATAACAGAAGTTGCCCGCCAGATATTATCTGAAAAAGAATTGCATTTAGATTCATTAAGATCTAATTTAGATGTTGTTGATAATTATCAAAAAGATATATTTTATAGACAGATTGAAGAAGAGAAGAAATACGATCAATTCGTATCAGATCGTAGCTTCGATTGTTTAGCCTATGCAGCCCAACATTCTAGAATATTAAATAAATTACTTAATTCAAATGAAATGAATAATTATATAAATAGTTTGATGTCCAATTATTCTTATATATTCTTTGTGAGACCATCCCGAGCCACGATGAAGGATGATGGGGTTAGAGAAAGTTTAAGTTGGGATGGAATGCTTCAAATTGATGCACAAATAAAATTTCTCTTGAAAATGTTTAACTTAAGACATTTTCAAATAAATACAGATAGTATGCAAGAAAGAGTACAATTGATAGATGCAGTCTTATCACTATCTAATAAATAACATAAAAACTACTAATATGCATCTAAGATTAATAAATAATGGAATATTAAAGCACGAGTGCAAAATATGCTTAATATGTGAATGGAATAATTTACCAATAACATTGCAATTAGATCATATTAATGGTGATCATAATGATAATACATTAGAAAATCTAAGATTGCTATGCCCTAATTGTCATTCACAAACATCCACATATGCAGGTCGCAATACTAAAGGTAAAAAAAGAAAAAAAGAAGAAGAATATATTATTCATAAATGTAAATCATGCACTATACCATTATTAAATAATAAAAAAAACAAAAGAGGATATTGCGCTAATTGTAGAATTGGTAAATATAACGGTAAACTTAATAAGCGTCAAGTAAATGAAATACAAATTAATTATAAAAATAAAATAAAAAATATAAATCAATTACTTGAAGAATATGATATATCTAAACCCACTTTTTATAAAATTCTAAAATTATCAATTGATAAAATAATTTTAGAATAAAACTAGTAGATAGTGTTTTGCATTTAGCTTTAAATCAAAAGTAATAAATAGCCATATTTTGATATTTCTGTAGATTATTTAATCTGGAGAAATATGGGAGCTATATTAGTACCGGGATTTATGGCATGGGATGGCACTAAATATGTCATTCAAGAAATTGATATTCCTATTGGACCAGCTGGTCCAACTGGTTCTATTGGACCTAACGGACCTGATGGCTATGCAGGCGCAGTAGGAGTTACTAATGATTTTATTACTAATAGATTTATT
>Ga0315284_10009331_pt1 | contig 13989 bp, 13 predicted proteins | sample YL17G09_16_MG_FD_203696 | JGI IMG/M metagenome (GOLD analysis project Ga0315284, IMG submission 203696) | Sediment microbial communities from Yellowstone Lake, YNP, Wyoming, USA - YL17G09_16 | ecosystem: Environmental > Aquatic > Freshwater > Lake > Sediment | place: USA: Wyoming | collected... | reverse complement strand
CTGGCCGCGGTTTGTGCCGCTGTGATCTCCTTCCCGATCTCGGTCCGCGGGACCGGGAGTTTTCCACCCCACCGGCCGCCGCGCGTGCTTTGGGTCGGCGTGGAAGGCCCGCCGGCTCTCGCCGACCTTCAGGCGGGGGTCGAAGCGGCGGCTGAGGAGATTGGCGTCCCCCGCGAGGAGCGTCCGTTCCATCCCCATCTGACTCTAGGCCGGGTCAAGGCTCCCGGCGGGCTTCAAGCCCTCATGGCCGATCTCGACCGTGCCCGGGCTCTTGAATTCGGCTCCATGACCGTCCGGAGTTTGACGTTCTTTCAAAGCGTCCTCAAACCGTCGGGCGCGGAATACCATCCGCTCGCCGTCTTCAACCTGCCATGACCAAGCTTCTTTTCATTGCCGGATCATACCTCCTCGGCGCTTTCCCTACGGGTTACCTTCTCTTCAAGCTGAGCGAGCGCCAGGATATCCGCGGCTTTGGGAGCGGAGCTACGGGGGCCACCAATGTCCTCCGCCTGAAAGGCTGGCGACTGGCCCTCCCCGTCGCCCTTGTGGACCTCGCCAAGGGCGCCGCGCCGGCGCTCGTCGCCCAGGGCGTTTTTCGCGACGCCGGATTCTCGGCCCTTTGCGCCTCGGCGGCCGTTCTCGGACATTGTTACCCCGTCTACATCGGCTTCAAGGGAGGCAAAGGGGTCGCCACCGCGGCCGGGGCGATGTTCGCCCTGGCCTGGTTTCCGGCTTTGCTGTGCCTGGGAGTCTTTGTCGCGGCCGTTGCGGCGACCCGATGGGTCTCTCTCGGATCGATCCTGGCAGCGGTGTTGTTTCCCGGATTCGCCGCCCTTCTCGGGGCCCCGCGACCGCTCGTCCTCTTGAGTCTTCCCCTTGTTTCGATTATTCTGGTCAGGCACGCGGGCAACCTCGGCCGGCTGCTTCGGGGGACCGAACGGAAATTCGGCCGGGCCGCGAAAACCGAACCATGAACGCGAGCGTGATCGGCGGCGGGAGTTGGGGATCGGCCTTCGCCCTCTACCTGGGCCGGATCGGGATCCGGACGAAGCTTTGGATCCGCGAACCCGAGATTTTCACGGCCGCCGTCCGCGACCGCGAGAATCCGGTCTTTCTTCCCGGCTACCGGTTCCCCTCCTCCGTCACGTTCCATGACGACCTCGGCGAAGCCCTGGATCGGTCCGATACCGTCTTCGTCGCCGTTCCTTCGCAATTCAGCCGCCGGATCTTTGTCCGCATGACGCCCTTCTTAAAGGACGACCAGGCCGTCATCAGCCTGACCAAAGGGATCGAAAAAAGGACGCTCCTTCGGATGAGCGAAATCATGGAGGAGGTCTTCGAGCCGGAGGCGCGGCCCGAGATCGGCGTGCTTTCGGGGCCGAGCTTCGCCAAGGAAGTCGCCGAAGGATTTCCCACGGCGGTCGTCCTGGCGTCCCGCGAACGGGATATGGCCCGGCGCCTCCAGCACCGGCTCTCCAGTCAATGGCTCCGGGTCTACACGACCCGGGATGTGATCGGGGTCGAGTTGGCGGGGGCGCTTAAAAACGTCATCGCCGTAGCCTCCGGGATCTCCGACGCCATGGAATTCGGATACAATTCCCTGGCCGCGCTCATCACCCGGGGTCTTGCGGAGATCGCCCGGCTGGGACTCAAGCTGGGGGCCCGGCGCGAGACGTTTGCCGGGCTCGCGGGCATGGGGGATCTTCTCTTGACCTGCACCGGACCTCTCAGCCGCAACCGGAACGTCGGCCGGGAGCTCGGGAAAGGCCGGAAGCTGGGCGACGTCGTGGCCGGCATGCGGATGGTCGCCGAAGGCATCCCCACGACCGTCTCGGCCCGGATGCTGGCCCGCCGGGAAAGCGTCGAAATGCCCATCGCCGAACAGGTTTATCAGGTCCTTTACCGGAAAAAAGATCCCCGCCGAGCCCTGGCCGACCTGATGGCCCGGGAGTTGAGAGACGAATACGAGGGCCTGGAGTACAAACTCCAAAGCTTCATGCTGCGTCTGCGAGGCGGGCGGAAGCCTTCCGGAGAGGACGTCCTCTGAGGAAACAAGGATGATCATGAGAAAAGAACGGGCGATACGCTGGGGAATCTTTGTCGTGAGCGGATTCCTCCTCGCGGCCTGCGCCTCGTCCCCCAAGCGCCAGGCCGCGGAGCGGGAAAGGGATCCGCAATACCAATACGAAAAAGCCGTGGTTTGCATGCAGTACGGGATGGTGGACGAGGCCTTCAAGTATTTGGGGGCCGCCTTAGCCCTCAATCCCCGCCACGCCCTGGCCCTCAACCTCCGGGGGTTGGCCTTCATGATGAAGGGAAAGGCGGATGAGGCCATCCCCTCCTTCGAAGGCGCCATCGCCGTCGATCCGAATTTCTCCGAAGCCCACAACAATAACGGCACGGCCCTCCAGGAGAAAGGCCGCCTCGACGAGGCCGAAGCGGCCTTTCGGAAGGCCTTCGCTCTCGACGAGAACTACAACGCGAGTTACAACCTCGCCAAAATTTTTTACGGCCGGCAGAAACTGGACGAAGCTTTAACCTGGGTCCAAAAATCGATCGCCAAATACAGCCGCTCGGTCCTCGCTTTCAATCTCCAAGGCTTAGTTCTGGAGGGGATGGACCGCTTCGACGAGGCCGTCGCCAGCTACCAGCAGGCCCTCCGCCTCGTTCCCGGGGAACTGAACGTCCAGTACAACCTCGGGGTGGCGTATTTCAAGAAGAAAGACTTCGCCCAGGCCAAGGAAATCATGACCCGGATCCTCGACGAGCTGGTCAAGAAGCCCCAGGCCGGAAACGAAGATTTGCGGGTTCGGGTCCTAGACGTTTTAAAAAAGATTGAAAATCGTTAGGTTCCCTCTTCCCAGTCGGCGAGATACTTCTTCTGCTCGGGGGTCAGCTTGTCGATCTTGATCCCCATGCTCCGGAGCTTCAGCCGGGCGATCGCGGCGTCGATGTCCTTCGGAACCGGATAGACCCTCGGCTCGAGCGAAGCGGCGTTGCGGATCATGTGGACGACGCTCAGAGCCTGGTTGGCGAAGCTCATATCCATGACCATGGCCGGATGCCCTTCGGCGGCGGCGAGGTTGATCAGCCGCCCTTCGCCGAGGAGGTAAATCTTCCGGCCGTTTCGGAGGGTGTACTCGTCGACGAACTCGCGGATCCGCTTCTTGGCCTTAGCCAGGGCCTCGAGGGCCGGGATATCGATCTCGACGTTGAAATGGCCCGAGTTGGCCACGATCGCCCCGTCCTTCATCGCCTCGAAGTGTTTTTTAGCGATAATGGTCTTGTTGCCCGTGACCGTGACGAAGATGTCGCCGATCCGGGCCGCTTCGGCCATCGGCAGGACGTCGAAGCCGTCCATGACGGCCTCGATGGCCTTGATCGGATCGACCTCGGTGACGATGACCCTCGCCCCCCCGCCCCGGGCCCGGGTGGCGAGTCCGCGGCCGCACCAGCCGTAGCCGGCGATGACGAAGTTCGAGCCGGCGAGCAGGACGTTGGTGGCCCGGAGGATGCCGTCGAGCGTGCTCTGGCCCGTGCCGTAGCGGTTGTCGAAGAAGTGCTTGGTCTGGGCGTCGTTGACGGCGATGATCGGGTAGCGGAGGATCTTGTTCCGGGCCATGCTTTTGAGGCGGATGACGCCGGTCGTCGTCTCTTCGGTTCCGCCGATGACTTGGGCGAGGAGGTCCCGGAGCTTGGTGTGGAGGACGCTGACGAGATCGGCGCCGTCGTCCATGGTGACCTGGGGCTTATGTCCCAGGGCGCTTAGAATGTGGTTGTAGTATGTCTTGTTGTCTTCGCCTTTGACGGCGAAAACGGGGATGCCGTAATCCTTCACCAGCGAAGCCGCCAGATCGTCCTGGGTGCTCAAAGGATTGGACGCGCAGACGCGGATGTCGGCGCCGCCGAGCTTGAGAGTTTCCATGAGATTTCCGGTCTCGGTCGTGACATGGAGGCAGGCCGCGATCCGGATGCCTTGGAGGGGCTTTTCCTTGGCGAAGTCCGCCTTGATCGAGTTCAGGACGGGCATGAACCGGCCCGACCACTCCATCCGGAGGCGGCCTTTCGCGGCCAGCTTGAGGTCTTTGACGTCGTGCTTCACGATGCTCATGGCCGTCGCCGTCCGATCACAACCCGGCTTCGCGCCGCAGGACTTCGGCTTTATCCGTCTTCTCCCAAGTGAACTCGGGCTCGGTCCGGCCGAAATGCCCGAACGCCGCGGTTTTTTTATAGATCGGCCTCATCAGGTCGAGATACTTAATCATCCCCTTCGGGGTCAGGGGGAAGTGGGCCCGGATGAGCTCCTTGATCTTGTCCTCGGAGACCCGAGCCGTGCCGAACGTTTCGACCATGAGCGAGACCGGCTGGGCGACGCCGATGGCGTAGGCGATCTGAACCTCGATCTTATCGGCCAAGCCGGCCGCGATCAGGTTCTTGGCCACGTAGCGGGCCATATACGATCCCGAGCGGTCGACCTTGGAGGGGTCCTTGCCCGAGAAGCAGCCGCCGCCGTGGCTGCCCACGCCGCCGTAGGTGTCGACGATGATTTTACGTCCGGTCAGCCCCGAATCCGCCAGCGGGCCGCCCTGTTCGAACCGGCCCGTGCCGTTGATGAAGATCTTGGTCTGGGCGTCGAGCATCCCGGCCGGGATGACATCGCCGATGACGATCCGCCGGATATCGTCGCGCAGGTCGGCCATCTTGACCGCGCCGTCGTGCTGGGCGGCGATGACGATGGCCTCGACGCGCTTCGGCGTATCGCCGTCGTATTCGACCGTGACCTGGGATTTACCGTCGGGCCGGAGGTAGGGCAGGATGTGGGCCCGGCGGACTTCGGTCAGGCGCCGGACGAGTTTGTGGGCCATCATGATCGGGAGGGGCATGAGCTCCTCGGTCTCCCGGCAGGCGTAGCCGAACATCAAGCCCTGGTCGCCGGCCCCCTGCTCTTTTCCCTCCCCTTCGTCCACGCCCTGGGCGATATCGGGCGACTGTTCATGGATCGAGCTCAGGACGCAGCACGTCTCGAAGTCGAATCCGTATTCGGCGTGGGTGTACCCGATCTCCCGGACCGTCTCGCGGACGATCTTCTGAAAATCGCAGTATCCGAGGGTCGTGATTTCGCCGGCGATGAGGACGAGGCCCGTCGTCGCGAGCGTTTCGCAAGCGACCCGGCTTTTCGGATCCTGGGCCAGCAGGTCGTCGAGAATGGCGTCGGAGACCTGATCGCAGACTTTATCGGGGTGGCCGACTGTCACCGATTCCGAGGTGAAAAGATGTTTTCCTTCTTGACTCATGGCGAATCCCTCCGCTCAGAAAATTAAAAGTAACGGACAAATTAGCACAAGCGCCCCCCCATTGCAATAAAATTCTATGGCCCGCAATCGTCATTTGGGGTCTTTTTCACTCTATTGCAATCGGGGGGATAAAAGAATAAAAGGAAGGCAAAGGAGGACGGAATGAACCGATCCTACGGCTGCCCGGATGAGGACCTGGTCCATTATACCTGCCTAAGGACGAAACAACCGCCGGCCGTCGACGGCCGCCTGGACGATCCCTGCTGGCGGCCGGCGCCGCGCTCGACCCGGTTCGTCGATCTTGTGACCGGAGAGCCCGGATTTCTCGAAACCCGGATGTCCGCCCTCTGGGACGACGAAGCGTTTTACGCCGCTTTTTGGATCGAGGAGCCGAACGTCCGGGCCCGCCTCACCGAGAGAGATTCCTTCATCTGGACAGAGAACGATGTCGAGCTGTTCATCGCCTGCCCCGACGGCTACTACGAATTCCAGGTCAATGCCCTGGGGACGATCTACGAGGTCTTTTATATCTGGCAGGAAGCCTATCGCCGGAACCGCCATTTCGAACGGCCCGAATTCGATCTGTCCGGCCATACCGTCGACGTCCTGGGCGGTTTTCAGGATTCGTCCCGCTTCGGGAAACATCCTCGGGGCCGGCGTTGGGCTTTCATGAATTGGGACTTTCCGGGACTTCGCTGGGGCGTCCATGTCGACGGCACCCTCAATGACGGCCGGGATATCGACCGCGGCTGGACCGTCGAACTCGCTTTCCCCTGGAAAGGCATGGAAACCCTCGCCCAAGGCCGCCCGCTTCCCCCCCGCGACGGCGATATCTGGCGGATGGATTTCTCGAGGTTCGAAGCCCTCTCCTTCGCCGGCGGGCGGGCCGTCCCCGATCCGGGATGGGCCTTGAACCGTCACGGTGTTTACGATTCGCACATCCCCGAGTGCTTCTCTTTTATCCATTTTTCCAGCCTTGACGTCGAAAGCGAGCGAACGTAAGGCCGTTTGACCCCTTCCTCCGAATTTGGTATTTTGGGCGCGTCTCCATTTCCTCATGAGATCAAAGACATCGGCCCGATCGAAAGCCTTCGGGGCCTGGGCGTGCATCGCGCTCCTCGCTCTCGCCGGCGGGACGGAAGCTTCCCAGAACCTCCCCGGCCCCCCGCCGACGAGGTCCAAGCTCAAGAACGGACTGGAAGTCATCCTCTCCCCCGACCCCGCCTTGCCCGTCGTCGCCGTTGTCGTCGCCTACCAAGCCGGCTCGGTCCAGGAACCGCCCGGAAAAACGGGGCTGGCCTATTTGATCGAACGGCTCATGATGGACGCCGGTACGGAATACGTCGCCCCCTTCCAGCACATCAACGATATCAGCCGGTCCGGAGGGACGCTCAATGCCGACGCCTACGAGGACCGGACGCTGTTCTATCAGACCATCCCCTCGAACCAGCTCGCCCGCGTCCTCTGGCTCGAATCCGAGCGGATGCGGGGCCTCCAGATCACGGAGGCCAATTTTGAGCGGGCCCGCGGACTTCTCCTCGAGGATTTGCGCCGGCGGCGCTCGGGCGAACCGTACCTGGCCAGCTTGTTCGCCTTCGATCAGCTCATTTATTCCGAGTTCGCCTTCAGCCATCCCCTTCTCGGTTCCGAAGACGATATCCGGGACTTGACCCTGGAGGACGTGAAATCCTTTTACGCCTCCGCCTACACCCCCAACAACGCCGTCCTCGCCATCGCCGGAAACCTCAATCGGGCCAAGACATTGGACTTCGCGGCCCGATTCTTCGAATCGATCCCGCGCGGCCGGGACATCCCCCCGTCGACCGAGAATTGGACCTACGGCCGCCAACCCATCGAACGGTCCTTCGAAGAGCCGCAGGCCTCGTCGCCGGCCTTGTTTATCGGATTCCGGATCGGATCGCCGTTCTCCAACGACTTCTACACCCTGACCCTTTTGGATTACATTCTTCTCCGGGGCCGGAGCGCGCGCCTCCCCCGCCGTCTTCTCGATCGGGACGCGAAGATCGCCTATCAGCTCAGCGGGGGGATCGAGCGGCGCCAAGACCGGGCCGTCTACAAGATTTTCGTCACGGCCAGCGCCCCCAATATCCCCGCCTGCCGGAACGTCATCTTCAACGAACTCGAGAAGCTCCAGCGCAATTTCGTCTCCGCCGACGAGCTCGGACGGGCCAAAACCCGCTACCGCCAAAACCTGGTTCTTCGGACCTCCTCGGCGATGGATCGGGCGATCCACCTCGCCGAATCGGCCCTGTCTCTTCGTCCCATCGGCCGGACGATCGACGACCTCCCGGCCGAATTCGCCAAACACATGGCCGTGACGGACAAGGACATCGTTGCGATCGTCAACCGGCATTTCTCCCCCGAGACCCGCATCGTCCTCGATATCCGGCGCAGATGAAGAACGCGGCGGCGGTCCTCGGCATCCTCCTGAGCGTGGCCGGCGGGAATGTTCTTCCCGCCCAGGAAAGAATCCGGAAGCCTCCCCCCTTCGAGCCGATCGATGTCCTGCGCCTTCCCCCCCTTCAGTCGCACACCTTCCCGAACGGATTGAAGCTGTGGATCGCGGCCCGCGATCCCGCCCCCGTTATGAGCCTTCATCTGATCATCGGGGGCGGGGAATGCGCCTCGCCTCCCCAACTTCCCGGCCTGGCGACGCTCGCCGCGACCGTTCTCGGCTTCAGCACCGAGACGCGTCGACCCGCCGAGGTCGAAGAAGCCGTCGAAGCGATCGGAGGGGCGTTGACCGCGCGGGCCTTTCCGGACGTCCTTCGGCTCGGCTTTCACTTCCTGGAAGAGAACGTGGACGACGCCCTCGCCCTCGTCGGCGACATCATCCTTCGGCCCAGCTTCACCGAGCGCGCCTTCCAAATCGCCAAAACCACCGTCACCTACGATCTTCTCGAAAAAGAGCGCGATCTCGAATTCGCGGCCAAGCGCCTCCTCCTGAGGCAGTTGTTCCAGGGCCATCCCTACGAAAGGTTCGCTTTTTCCCGGGACGCGATCCGGGACTGGACGCTCAAAGATCTCGTCCTCTTCATCGACCGGATCGTCCGTCCCAACAACGCCCAACTCCTTCTCGTGGGCAACGTGAACATCGATACGGCCTCCCGCAAGGTCTCGCACGTCCTCAACACCTGGGCGCGACGCGATCCCCTCCCCGCCCCCGTGCCGGCCCTGCGCCCTCCCGAGCGAGACCGCCTCGCCTTCATCGACGTCCCCCGGGCGAAGGACTGCGCCATCTATGCGGGGACGACCCTTCCTCCACTCGCCGCGGCGGACTCGGCCGCTCTCGCCGTCCTGAACCAGATCGTCGGCGGAACCCAGTATTCCCGCCTGTTTATGAATCTCCGCGAGTCGAATAACTATGCGTATTACGCCTACAGCGAAATCGAAACGTATCGGGCCGGCGAGGCGTTCCTGGTCCGGGCGGTCGTGACGACCGACGTCATCGGCCCCGCGGTCGTTCAAGTCCTCGGCGAAGTCCGGAGACTCGCCAAGGAGCCGCCCTCTGCCCAGGAAGTCGAACAAGCCAAGGGATACCTTATCGGCCGTTTTCCGGTGTCGATCGAACGCCCCGAGGCGTTTTCGGGGCGGATCGCGGACATCCTCTCTTCGAACGGCGGCCAGGATCAGTGGAGCCGGTCGTCCGAAATCGTCATCGGCGTCGACGCCGAGCGAACCTTCGTCCTGGCCCAGAGGATCCTAGCCCAGCCATTCCTGGTCGTCATCGCCGGCGCCAAGGAGGCCTGTCAATCCGGCCTGTCCGGATTCGATGAGATCGATTTTTACGACGACAAAGGCCAATTCGTATCCCGGCAAACCAAGCGTAAGGAATCGTGAATGAAGCTCGTCGAATGCGTCCCCAACTTCAGCGAAGGGCGCGATCGGGAGAAGATCCAGGCGATCACCCGGGAGATCGAGACGGCGCCGGGTATCCGGCTTTTCGACGTCGACGCGGGCGAATCGACCAACCGGACGGTCGTGACGTTCGTCGGGCCCCCCGAGGCCGCGGTCGAGGCGGCCTTCCGGGGGATCCGCAAAGCCGGCGAGCTCATCGACATGCGCAACCATCGCGGTGTCCATAGCCGGATCGGGGCGACCGACGTCTGTCCTTTTGTCCCCGTCAGCGGAGTAACGATGGAGGATTGCGTCCGGCTGGCCCGAGATCTCGGCCGCCGCGTCGCCGACGAGCTGGGGATTCCCGTCTATTTCTATGAAGAGGCGGCCTCCACGCCCGAACGCCGCAACCTGTCCGCGATCCGGCAGGGCGAGTATGAAGGCCTCCCGGAAAAACTCAAGGACCCGGCTTGGGCGCCCGATTGCGGCGGGCCGGTTTTCAACGCCCGTTCCGGGGCGACGATCATCGGAGCCCGCGAGTTTCTCATCGCCTACAACATTAACCTCGACACTCGCGACCGCAAGCCGGCCGGCGAAATCGCCCGTGTTATCCGCGAAAGCGGCCGGGCGAAGCGCGATCCGGAGGGGAACATCGTCCGCGACGAAACGGGCGCGGCGGTGAATATCCCCGGCCGGTTCAGCCACCTCAGGGCCGTGGGATGGTATATCGAGGACTACGGCCGCGCCCAAATTTCGATTAACTTCACGAACTATAAAATCACCCCGATTCATGTCGTCTTCGACGATGTCTGCGCCCAAGCCGCCCGGATGGGTCTGCGGGTGACCGGCTCGGAACTGGTCGGGCTCATTCCCCGGGAAGCCCTCCTGGCCGCGGGCCGGTATTACCTCGAGAAGCAAGGCCGCAGCCCCGGCGTCCCTGAGGAAGAGATCGTCCGGCAGGCCGTCCTTTCGCTCGGCCTGGCCGATGTCAGGCCCTTCGACGCGGCCAAGAAAGTCATCGAGATCCAAAAATCGATTGAAAAAGAATTGAAAAAATTATAGAACAGGATCGATGAAGCGGCTTCCCTTGGTTTCCGCGGGACTGAAAAAGCGGATGTGGGCCATAATCGTCCTCGTCGTCGCTTACCTGATTTATATCTCGCTCGGAGACCTCATCCCCCAGTACTGGAACTGGATCGGATTTCGGGCCTTGGAGCGTTCGATCCTGACCCTCGGCTTCATCATCATCCTTCTCATCGCCCTGTCCGGCCTCGCCGCGAGCGAAAAACTCTCGACCCTCGCCATCCGCGACGGCTTGACCGGTCTCTACAATCAGTCTTATATCAAAGCGCGCCTCCAGGAAGAGATCTATCGGTCGGGCCGCTACTCAAGCCCCCTCAGCCTTCTCATGATCGACCTCGACGGTTTCAAGGCGGTCAATGACCGGTTCGGTCATGTGATCGGCGACCGGCTCTTGAAGTCCTTCAGCGGCGTCCTCCAGGACCTCGTTCGTTCGTCGGACATCGTCGGCCGCTATGGCGGCGAGGAATTCCTGGTCATCATGCCTCAGACCGGCAGTCTCGACGCGGCCGCCGCCGCCGAACGCATCCGGAAGGACATCGCCCTCACCCCCTTCCAGGCCGGAATCCATCGCGATCGGACGGTCCAATTCACCATCAGCGTCGGGGTTTTTGCCTCGTCCTCGGGGACCCCCCTGGTCGAGGACGTCATCAACCTCGCCGATGCGGCCCTCTATCGGGCGAAGAAGGAAGGCAAGAACAAGGTCGTCGTTTTCATCAAATAAACCGCGGCCGGAGCGCCGCGGCTCCCCCGAAGAGAGCGAGCGCCGCCAGGACGATCGTCCCCGAAGCGGGAAGGTCGAGGAGATACGCGGCCATCATTCCCAGAACGACGGACGCCGCCCCGATGACGGCGGAGAAAAGGACGGCCCGCCGGAAGCTCGCCGCGATCTGCAAAGCCGCGGCCGCGGGGATGACGATCAAGGCGGAAACGAGGAGAACGCCGACGACGCGCATCCCGAGGACGATCGTCACGGCGGTTAAAACGGTGAGGGCGGCCTCGAGCCGGTCCACGGGCACGCCGGCCGCCCGGGCCGATTCCCGGTCGAACGTGGCGAACAGAAGCTTGTGATAAAACCCCAGCACGGCGATAAGGACGGCGGCGGCCAGGAGGACCGCCAACCACACCTCCGCTTTTTCGATCGCGAGGATTTCGCCGAAAAGATAGGCCAGCAAACCGGCGTTGTAGCTCCGGGCGACCGAAGCGAGGATGATGCCGAGGGCCAGGCCGCCGCTGCTCATGATCGCGATCGCCGTGTCCCCGTGCAGGCCGGCGCGCGTCCGCAGCTTGACCAGTCCGAGAGCGGCGATGACCGAGAAGGCGAGGGCGACGAGAAGCGGCATCCGCCCGACGAGGAGGCCGAGGGCGACTCCCGCGAAAGTGATGTGGGACAGCCCGTGCCCGATCATGGCGTCCTTGCGGAGGATCAGGAAAACGCCCAGGACGGCGCAGGCGACGCCGATAAAAACCCCGGCGACGAGGGCCCTTTGTAAAAATCCGTAGGTCCAAAGCGCGGCCATTCCGGGGGTCCGTTCAATGATGATGAGAGATGAGATGATGTCCGCCGGCGAGCATCTCCCGGACCGTCGCCGAGCCGCAAAAATCGGCGTGCGTTCCGTGATAGACGAGCCGCTGATTGAGGCAGGCGACCTGGGAGACGTGCCGGTTGACGATCCCGATATCATGAGTGACCAGGACGATCGTGATCCCTTCGTCCTTGTTCAACCGGGCGAGAAGGTCGTAGAACCGGCCTTCGGCGCCGGCATCCACGCCCGTCGTCGGCTCGTCGAGAAAAAGGAGGCGGGGTTTCCGGACGAGGGCTCGGGCGATAAAGACGCGCTGCTGCTGGCCCCCCGAAAGCCGCCCCACCGGACGGTCCATGACCTCGGCCATGCCGACGACGTCCAGGGCCCGGCGGACGGCCTCGCCCTCGGCACGCGAGGCCCGATGGAAGGGGGGCCGCCCGGCCAAAAGGCCCATGGCCACGACCTCGCGCGATGACGCCGGAAAAAGCGGATCGAAATGGGTCGCTTTCTGGGGAACGTATCCGACCTTATCCCAGGAACGAAAGGACTCGAGCGGCTCGCCCATGAGCGAGACCGTTCCCCGGGACGGTTTGAGCAGGCCGAGGATGATCTTGAGAAGCGTTGTTTTACCCGATCCGTTCGGGCCCAGGATGGCGAGGAAGTCTCCTTCGCCTACGGGAAGGGTCACATCCTCGAGCACGGGAAGGTCCCCGAACCGAAAGGAGACGTGGACGACGTCGACGAGCGTTCGCCGCTCAACGGCAGCCAAGGCCATCGGTTAGAACCTCCAGGTTTCGATCCATCATCTCCAGGAATGTCAGTCCCGCGGCGGACGAACGCGGCAGGTTGTGTCCGGGATGGAGGGGGCGCACCTCCGCTCCGATTTCGCCGGCCAGGACGCGGGCCATCCGGTCGCCGGTGCCCGGCTCATAAAAGACGGTCTTGACGCCTCCGGCTTTGGCCCGGGCTACGATCCCAACCATGATCCGCGGCGCCGGAGCGGCGTCGGGGCTCGCGCCGGTGACGGCCGACTGGACGAGGCCGTAACGCCGGGCCAAATACCCGAAAGCCGCATGTCCTCCGACGAGCAGCATCCGGCCCCGGCATCCGCGCAGGGCCTTCGTATAGCGGTCGTCGAGCGCTCGAAGCTTGGCTTTATAGGCTTCCGCGTTGGCCCGGAAGAAGGCGGCCGAGGCGGGACGGAGGCCGGCGAGCTCGGCGGCGATCCGGTCCACAATGACGAGATCCTGAGTGAAATCCAGCCAGATATGGGGATCGAAGGCCTCCTCGTCCCCGCGGATCAGGTCCAGGCCGCGGCCGGCTTCAAGGACTTTCAGTCCGGGCCGGGCCGCGCTCTTAAGAAGACCTTCGGCCCAAGGCTCGAGCGACGGCCCGATATAGAGAAAGAGGCCGAGTTCGGTCGCGAGAGTTTTGATGTCGCTGACGCGCGGCTGCCAGGAATGGATTTCCGCTCCAGGCGGAATCAGGAGCCGGGTCTCGGCGAGGTCACCGCCCACGGCGCGGGCGAATTCCTGGAGGGGAAAGATCGTGGCCATGATCTTGACCTTCGCCTCCGGCGGCGGAGAAGCGGCCAAGCCCGCGGCGGCTAAAACGAAAACGGCGGCCGCGGCCCGGACGATGCGTCGCTCGGCGTTCGACATCGCGTTTGACTGTATCGCGAATGCGGGGCGCTTGTAAAGAGCGCCGGCTTGCGCGAGTTCGGGGATTTATGGCATGATGACGAGGAATCCGATCGAAGGAGGATCCCCCATGACCTCGCCTCTCGCCGACCTCAAACCGACGCTGTTGTGGAAGCATTTCGACCGCCTGCTCGCCATCCCCCATTGCTCGGGCGGCGAGAAGCCCTTGGCCGCCGACATCGCCGCTCAGGCCAAAGCCCTGGGATTGGAATGGAAGAAAGACAAGGCCGGAAACGTCTTGGTCCGCAAGCCCGCTTCGCCGGGCCGGGAAAGCGCCGATCCGGTCGCCCTTCAAGGCCATCTGGACATGGTCTGCGAGAAGAACTCCGACATCGTCCACGATTTTTCCAAGGATCCCATCGTCCCGGTGATCCGGGACGGCTGGGTCAAAGCCGACGGGACGAGCCTCGGTTCGGACAACGGCATCGCCGTCGCCGCGTCGTTGGCGATCATGGAGGACCGGTCCCTCATCCACGGCCCTCTCGAATTTCTCTTCACGGTGGACGAGGAACGGGGCCTCACCGGCGCCCG
>Ga0315284_10009330_pt1 | contig 13989 bp, 7 predicted proteins | sample YL17G09_16_MG_FD_203696 | JGI IMG/M metagenome (GOLD analysis project Ga0315284, IMG submission 203696) | Sediment microbial communities from Yellowstone Lake, YNP, Wyoming, USA - YL17G09_16 | ecosystem: Environmental > Aquatic > Freshwater > Lake > Sediment | place: USA: Wyoming | collected... | reverse complement strand
CTGCCCACGGGCGGGGTCTCGAACGATATTCTCCAGTCGCCCATCGTGCAGCAGCTCCTCAGCCCCCAGGAACAAGGCGGTGGGGAGCCGCAGATGAAGCCGCAGGGCGGGGGTGGTTTCCTCGGGGATCTCGGCGGCTTAGTCAGAGGCGGTCTGGACGTGGCGACGCAGGTGACCAGTCCCGCCACCAAGCCCCTGCTGGATGTCGCGGGTACGGTACTCGGGCCGGTGGGGAAGGGCTATCGCCACATCGAGCGCGAGGGCATCGAGCCGGTCGCTGGTCGGCTGGGAACGATCGCAGAGGCTGCCCTGCCAGTTGCTTTGTCGGCGCCAACCGGCGGCCTGCTCAATGTCAGTGGTGGCGGCGCGAGCCTCGACCTGAACCTTGGCGCCCGGAAGAACAAATGGGGGAACCTGGTTCAGCAGACGGGCCGCGCTCTCTCCATGAACACCGAAGAGGCGAAGCAAGCCTTCGAGAAACAGGGTGCCGTTGAGAAGTTCGGAACCTCGATGGTCTCCGACCCGTTCAACTACCTCGGCTTCGGACTACTCAAGTCCGCCGGCCTCAAGGCGGCTGGGAAGCCTGGAGTCCTGGCGGCGATCACCCGCGCGATCGGTAAGGGAGAAGAGGTGGGCATGAAGGCCGCCGACTACCCCTTCAAGAAGGTCGGGGGAGCCCTGGCGAAGGGCTGGCGCGCCGCGCCTAAGCCCACGGAGTACAAGGTGGCCGAACTCGGCGACATGGCGTTTGACAACGTGAGGGTGCTGGCCGACCGCCACGGAGCGGCCTACGGCGTCGACACCATGACAGGGGATGCCAGTCTTACCCACCACCTGCTCACGGCGGGCCGGAACGACCCGGAGTACGGCAGTATCAGTGCCATTCTCGGCGACATGGCGGACGGCGACCCAGAGAACTGGATTCCCATGATGCAGCAGATCGCCAATAAGACCTCTCTTGACTTCGCAAATTGGGTCGGGAAGACGACGGCGGCGAAGGCGCGGAACGCGATCGAGACAGCGGTGAGAGAACGCCGGACATCCTACATCCGTAACTTCGGCGTCGACCTGATGGAGAAGGCGGGAAAGGCGCCGACGATGGAAGCAGTCGGCAAGATGGGCCGCCCGAAGATCGGCGAGATACTCGGCCTGACCAAGGCGGTCGTGCAGAAACGCGGCGCGGCCGGCGTCAAGGACGCCCTGTTCACCAATCAGGCGCAGAGAGCCCTCCGCGGCTACATCCTCGACGGCATGGACAAGACCTACATCGCGGCCTACCGGAAAACGCTCGAACCCTACTTCGTCCGGCCCATATCAAACGCGATCCTGGCCTTCGCCGGTTTCCCGGTCTTCAACGTCATCGAGGGCGCATACCGTCAGGTCGCCGGGGAGTCGTCTATCGGCATGGGCGGCCTTGATGATCTCGCTCACATGACTAGGGGCTTCCACGCCCCCGAATTCTCGGGGATGGTGCGGCGCGGCAAGACCGTGGGCGGAGCGATGGGCCTCACGGACGTCACGGGACCGGAGTGGCTGCAGAAGGCCTACAAGTGGATGGGCGGATACTTCGTCGACGTCTCGCGGCGCACGGACGCCGCGCAGCGCTCTCATTACGCTATTCAGCGTATCCGCACTCGACTCGCCGAGAACCTCCAGCGGTCCGGGTTACAGGACGACGCGGTGATGCGCGAGGTGATGGACATCGCCAACAAGCAACTGCCGACCGAGTTGGAACATGTCCGCAGGGCCGTCAATGTCCACGTCGCGACGGCGATAGCAAACGGTCCGGAGGCGATACGCGGCCTGACCACCCTCGTCAACGCACGCGAGTTCAACCGGCGGGGCGCGATGGCCCTGATGGAGAAGTACAACGACCTCTCGCCGAGCGTACTGAGGATCTACGGGGACGCTGTTCGCACGGGTGGCATGGGCCGGCGGTTTGAGCCGCTCTTCTCCAAGATGGACGAGGTGCAGCGGGTGGTGGACGCCTCAACGCCGGAGGCGATTGCCGTGCGTATCGAGGACATCATCGACCACCTGCCCAACATGCGGATGAAGAACGTCGATAACATCTTGGCCGCGTTGAAAGACGTGGACAACCTCGAGTATTCGACCGCAGCCTACGAGCGAGAGGTTACCGACACCTTCCAGGATCTCCTGGAGGAGCACGGCTTTCACGCGCCGGTGATGGAAAAGGCGCGTGAGGAATGGCGAAGCAACCTCGACCGGGCCCGCACGACCATCGAGGACGGGTTCGACAGAATCCTAAAGAGAGTCGACCAGGTATCACGGGCGCAGGGCGGGAAGGGGCTCAACAGCCTCGCGCAGAAGAACGCGAAGTTGCTGTCCGAGCTCCGGCTCAACCGGCACAGGGAGGCGGTCGAATACGCCGACAAGTTCTGGGCCTTCCAGCGCAAGAACGTTGTCCGCGTCGACCCGGAGGACGTCTACGAGATGCGGGGCGCTTTGCAGGCCATCAACGAGAAGGCCAACGCCGAGATAGACAAAGCCATCCAGAACTTCTACCAGTCTTGTTTCTACGCCGAGCGCCGGACCGTGGCACCGACGGTAAAGGCGGAACGCGCCTACCAGAAAGAGTCCATGCGATTCAAGCCGGAACCGATCGCGGCCCCGGCACCCACGGAACCGGAGTCGGTCGGCAGGTTGCGCTTCGATGAGACAGGGCAGGTCGTCCAAGAGGACACCTTTGCAACGGAGGCCGAGCACCTGGGGATCAGCCAGAAACAGGGCGGCCTCTTCGAGACAGGCACGCCGGAAGAGATAGACGCCATCGCCGCGCAGAGGGCGCGGGAGACGGAAAAGGCGCTCGGGCGGGTAGAAGAAGCCAAGAGGCCGCCGAGCGTCGAGGAACTCAAGAGCCAGCGCGAGAGTGTGAAGTCGGAGATCTACCGGCTCAAACAGGAGATCTACGACGTCCAGAACTTCGTCGACCGCGACAACCCCGCCTGGCGCCACGCAAACACGCGGAGGGTGTCTCGCCCCCGCCACAAGAAGGGACCGTGGGCGACCCGCATGGGGAAGCCCCTGATGACGGATGTTACGCAGGTTGAGGTCAAGGACGCGCAGCTTCTCGAACAACTGCGGGCGCGGGGAATCCATATCGAGGAACAGAAGCCGCGAGCCCTCACCAGCGGCGCGGGCATAACGAAGCGGAAGCTGGGTACTCCTCTCGAGGAACAGGCCCGGCTCGCCCAACTGGAGTCCTCGCTGCCGACCCTCAAGGGCAAGAAGAAGCTCCAGGCCCTCCAAGACCTCCAGGCGGTCGTCAACACCGAGGATATGGAAGGGGCGATGCGCTGGGACGCGCTCCAGGAGCAGATCGACCAGGTCAGCGCCGCGCTCGGGAAGCCGGCAGACCCCACCGGACGCGGGATAGTAAGAGCGGCGCCGACCGAGACGCGTTACTGGGCCGACTTCGAGGACGAGATGTGGGGAGCCGACCAGTGGATGACAGAGGCCTTTGGGCCGCGCGCCGGCCAGGGCCGGTACACCTCGGAGAACGCCTACGAACTCTGGCAGGAGTCGACGGCGGGCAAGAAGCAGGAGGCGGCGTTGGCCGCCGAACTCAAGGCGGCAGAACGTCGCCACGATCAGCTTGAGAAGACCATAGGCCTCGGCGAAGAGGCCTACGGCGCGCCCGACCCCAGCGACGCGATCGGTCAAGCGGAGTTGATGCTCCGTGGCAAAGAGGCCGAAATCGACAATCTCTATCAGCAGTTGGAGCGGGCGCGGGCTGAGGGACGGCCACCACTCGACTCTCAACAGCTAGAAGAGCAACTGTCCGAGCGCCTCACCGCCGTCTATGAGGCACAGGCGCAATTGGCGAAGGTCCGCAGCCTGGAATTGGGCGTCGGCTCGGAACGGGCGGCGGCGCTACAGGTTACTCCCGGCACACCGCTCTCTGTTACCACGGAGACGGCGGCGGCAGACGCGAAGGATGCCGTGCTGGAATTGCAGCGTAACCGCGCGGCGCGGCTGCAGGAGTTCAAACGCGATGCCATGAAGACCCTGCGTGAGCCCGTTCTCAACGAGCAGCAAGAAGCCGCGCTCAACGCATACCTGGAGCGGATCGCCGGCACCTTGGAGAAACTGCCGACCGACAAGCGCGCGGTCTATGCGAAGGCCTACCAGGACGCCGTCTCCGGCGCGACGGAGGACATGAAGAGGGCCTTTGTCAACTACGACGACCGGAACGTGATTGACTACACGATGCAGCACTTCTTCCCGTACTGGGTCTATGAGAGCCGCCGCTGGCCGTATCTGGCGGCGCAGGTCGGCACCAAGCCGGCCACGGCGAAGGTCGTGCTGCCGATGGTCGGTAATCCGGAAGCGGGGCAGTTCAGGGTGCCCGGGACCGGCTATGAGGTCGGGCTTGGCCGCGGGATGGTCTTCGGCAACGTCCGCCGCTGGCCGATACCCGGCACGGCGGCGATGAATTATATGTTCTTCCCGCCCCGAGAGGGCGGGGCCCTGGGCGCGGTTCAGAAGGGCGAAGACATGCTCGCTTCGCTCGGATTCTACTTCGGACCCCAGGTAAGTTTCCCGATGGGCGTGATGCAAGGTGAGCTGGGAGAGGCGCTGCCGGCGCCGGCGTCCACGGCGCTTGACCTGGCGACAGCCGCCGGCGTCCCCGGCGTTGAAGCCATCCAAAAGAGATTCTTTCAAGACCCCTGGATAGAGAGGGACATGAACCAGATCCTACTCAACAAGGGCCTCATCCCCTCCGAGATCCGCACGAAGGCCGACCAGCGCGACCAGGACGCCATCTCACAACTCTCGGAGGCGCGGCGGGAGGCAAGCCTGCGCCGGGCCATCTCGCAGCAGGCAAGTGTCGTCCGTTTCCGGCCGGAGAATCTGGAGAAGATCAGGGCCGCGCGCGGGCAGGCCGCTACGGAGCTCGGCGTATCGACGGACACGGTCAACGACAGACTCAGGATGCGCTCGAACCCGCTCACAGCGGTTGACGACAAGGGCCACTACATCCTCACCAACGAACAGAGGGCGGCGGCCTACGAGCGGGCCGCCGAGATAGCCGGCGTGGACGTGGAGGAGGTTACGGCGCTGAGCGAGATATCGGAGCCCCTGCGCGACGAACGGACACAGGAGATGACCCGGCAGCGGCACCTCTACCAGATAGAGAACGAGAAAATCAAGTCCTGGTATGAGGACCAGATGGACAGGGTCGTCCAGGAGTTCAAGCCGGGCGTCACCGGCAGCCAGGTCAGGGACGCCATCACCCGAATCAGGGACCAACGGCGGGGCATGAGAGAGCGCCTGAACGACCCCAGCGGCCAGTTCTCACTCTATGTCGCCAACTTCGACAAGCCCGAAGCCATGACCGCCGAGAACAGGAACAGCGTCCTCTACAACTACTACATGCAGGCCATCAGCGATCCCGGCCTCACCGACGACTTGGGGCGGTACGACCAAGAGGCAAAGGACAGCATCGACGGCGCTTTCAAGCAACGGTACGGAGACGATACCTGGGCATCTATCCAAGACCGACTCCACAAGGACGAACACCCGCTGGAGCGTGAACTCCGGCTCGACCAGGAGAAGATAAGCGACTACTGGGGGCTGGAAGAGGACCTGTGGGCGCGCATGACGGCGAACGAGCCCTCACTTCGGGGCGTCAGCCTGCGCGACTACACGAACCAGGTGCAGCTCGAAGCCGTCCAAATGGGTATCGACCCCAGCGAAGACCCGCGCTGGCAGTTCCTCGATGAGGTGACGTCCACGCTCTCGGAGGTCAGGGAGATCTACCGGCGGCGCCACCCCGACATTAACGCGATTTTGATCAAGTGGGGGTACGCCTCGACTGCGAAGAGCAGGGAGGCACAGGCACTCTTCAAGGAGCAGTACGGATTCGCGCCGAGGTTGGCGCAGTAGCAGAATCGGACGGTTAGACAAGGCAGGGGCCCCCGAAGTCGGGGGTCTTTCATTTGGAGGAGGTTCAACTGTCATGGTAGTACCAACAGACGGCGACGGCAACGAGTCTAAACCCGCGAGTCCGGTCAGCTCAGACGTCACCGGCGGTCAGCCCGCCCCGTCCCCGACAGTACCCGTAACGCCCCACGAGATGCTCATGGCTGGCATCACAGCCCTAGACGCTGAGGCTGAGGTCGAGACCCCAGCCGACGGTGCTACGGGCGCTGAGGCCGCTCTGAGCGTCCCTACGGGGGGCGAAGAGGGCACGCCGGCCGGGGAGACCCCGCCCCCAGGCGAAAAGGCCCCGGATTCTGAGGCTGGCGCCACGGCCGCGCCGAAAGAGAAGAGCCCGGAGGAAAGGCTCGCCACCCTGGAGAAGCGAATACCCGACCTCCAGACCGCCATCAACGTGAAGCAGGCGGAGGTCGACGACGCGAGGGCGCAGCTCGCCCAACGCGACGTCAGGCTCGATGTCCTGCTCGAACTCGTTGAGGAGGGGGTTGAGGAAGAGGCCAGGCCGGCCTTCCAGCAGAACTTCCAGGAACGGGTGAGACGGGCGCAGGGCCAGGCGATGGCCCAAACGCAGGCTCAGGGGCTCGCACGGTCGCTCGACGGCTACTTGGACCGCCTGGAGAAGGCGGGCATGAAGCTCGAGGGGCGAAACGCCGTGGAGCGAGTCATCTCTGCTGCCAACCAGGGGATCGACATCGGGGCGAACAGTCAGACGCCGCACGAGGGCGTCCTCCGGCTGGCCGAATCGGTCACTCGGTACGAGGCGAAAACCCACGTCGACGCCCTGGAGAAAGAGGTAAAGGGCCTCAAGCAGCAACAGGTCACGGAAAAGAAGACGAACAAGAGACACCAGATTCAAAACGAGTTCGCTAGAGGTGAGGGCGCCGCGAACCTCGGCGGCGTGGGCGGGCCCCAGGTGGACCGCGAGGCCCTGAGTCCGCACCAACTTCTCGCCCTGGGGGTGGAGGCGCACAAAGCCGCTGGCGGATAGCAACCAGAGGAGGTAACGACAGATGGCTATGACCTTGGTGGAGTCCGCCAAGCTGACCAACGACTACCTGGTCGCGGGCGTGATCGCGACCATTGTGAAGGACAACCCCCTGATGGAGCGGTTGCCCTTCATTGACATCGTGGGGGAAGCCCTCGCGTATAACCGCGAGAACGGCATCCCCTCGGCGTCGTTCTACGACGTCGGCGATACCTGGGCTGAGGACACGCCCCAGTTCACCCGCGTGACGGTGGGGCTCAAGATCCTCGGCGGGGACGCCGACATGGACCAGTTCATCCAGCAGACCCGGTCGAACATCAACGACCAGGAGGCCACGGCGATCGAGCAGAAGGCGAAGGCTGTCCGTCACAAGTTTGAGGACGTTTTCTTCTACGGCGACGCCACGGCCTTCACCAAGGAGTTCGATGGCCTGCACTCGGTAAACCTCGTCCCGGCCACCCAACAGGTTCACCAGGGCGCCACCACCGTAACCGCGGCGCTCAGCCTGATGAAGCTGGACGAGGCGATCGACATGGTGAAGCCGGGCAAGCCCGAGCTGATGGTGATGACGCGGGCCGTGCGCCGGCGCATCACGCAGCACACCCGGGCGTCTGGCTACCACTTCACGGTCTCGCGGGACGAGATGGGCCGGCAGGTTGAGATGTACGGCGACGTGCCGATGGTGATCTCCGATTTCCTGGTGCAGACGGAGACGATCACCGGCGGTGCCTACGCCTTAAAGACCACTGGCGATTCCAGCACCATCTTCCTGATGCAATTCGGGGAGGCGGGCATCTGCGGGGCGCAGAATGGCCCGATCACGGTCGTTCGCCTCGGGGAGTTGGAGTCGAAGGACGCCAGCCGCACCCGTATCAAGTGGTACTGCACGCTGCTCAACTATGGGACGCTCTCGGCGGCCCTGGTCGACGGCGTGAAGGATGCCGCTGTAACCGACGCTTAGGACAAGGGGGCCGGGCTTCGGCTCGGTCCCTGTCCACCACAACACTCTTGAGGAGGACAACACGATGGCATATGACCCGGTTGTAGAGAACGCGGAGTTCCCCATGCAGATCACCCTCGCCGCCGCCGTGAAGGCGGGCGAGCTTCTCGGCTACTCGTCCGGCTGGGTGAAGTCCAACGCGGCGGCCGGCACGGCTATCGCGGCGGAACTGATCGCCGGACAGAACGGCGTGATCGGGGACAAGATCACGGCCTATCGGAGCGCTGTCTTGTGGGACAGGGACGCACCGTTCACGGCCGGCGCGCTGTACTACGTCGACAAGACCACGGCTGGGGGCATCACTGCCACCATGCCGCCGACCGCCGGCGATATCGACCAGATGGTAGGTATCGCGGTGAGCACCGAGCGAGTCATCGTCGAGTTGCACTGCGGCCAGGACATTCGGAAGATCCACGCCTAGCCGTAGGAACCCGATGCTTCGCCTTCGGGCAGTTGGGGGGGGCCCCGTTTCGGCGGGGCTCCTCCGTTAGGGAGGAAAGACATGGCACAGGAACAAGGGACGTTGTTCGTGGCAAACGGTGTTTCCAGCGCCAACGCTGCGGTGACAGCGACTCAAGCGGCGGCAACAGGAAAGCAGCATTGTATTGAGTCGGTGACGGTCAGCGCGAGCGGGGTTGCTCTCGCGGCGGCCGTTCTTTGCCAGATCAAGGACGGGACCACCGTGATCGATCAGTTCTACCTGGGGCTCCAGCCGGGGGCGATAACGGTTCCCCTTAACGGCTACCGCGCCACGGTGGGGAACCTGGTCTCGGCGACCCTGGCAGCCTGCGGCGCGGGCATCTTAGGCACCGTCAGCATAAGGGGGTACACACTCTAGCATGGCCGACAAGGACACGGCCAGTAGCCAAGAGAAGGAGCCGGAACAATGGCAAACAACCTTAGCGACTACCTAGAGGATGAAATCCTGGATCACATACTGGGGACGGGTTCGTGGACAATGCCCACGTCCGTCAAGCTGGGCCTGTTCACGACTGACCCAGGCGAGGCAACCGGCGGTACGGAGGTGTCAGGGGGCTCCTACGCGCGTCAGACCGTGGCCTTTGACGCATCAGCGGCTGGAGCGAGCCACAACACTGCCGAGATCACCTTCCCTGTCGCTACTGCGGCCTGGGGCACTATCGGTTGGCTCGTCATCTACAACGCCGCCACAGAGAACCGCCTCTGGCACGGGCCACTGACTGTCACGAAGACGATCAACATCGACGACCAGTTCAAGATGGCGGCCGGCGCCCTGGACGTGAGCATCGACTAGACGGGGGGACAATGGCGAACCCAGCGTCCGCTATTCGGGCGGAAGTCCTTGCACGCCATCCCGACGCCGTTCTCATTGAGCGTGGCCTGAGTCATCTCCGGCATCAGCTCCCTGACCTCGACGGTAGGCATCGCTTTGTCCTCAATGCCGTCATCGGGGCGCTGCACTACAAGGACGACAAGGGTGCTTGGCAGGAGATAGACGACGCCCTGGAGGACGACGGCGCGGACGGGTTCAGTGTCCGCACGGGTGCCACCGGCCACCTCTTGCGGATGGCGGCGGACGGCAAGCGCCGCCTGTACCCGAACCGTTACGACATCACCCGCTATGTGGAGTTCTCCGCCCTACCCAGTGTGGGAACTCCACAGCGGGGGCCTAACTACCTGGCATGGGATAGGCCCAGCTTCGCTATCAAACTCTTCTCCTACGGTACGTGCGTCAAGTTCCTCTTCACCCTCAAGGATACCTCTGCCCCCACCAGTGTTAGCTTCAACGTCGCCCTGGTCGGCCTGACTCGTTCGGGGCGCTTCCTGCTGGCGGACGGGGTGCCCGTTGCGGAGATGTGCCTGCCGACTGCCATCGACGCGGCAGGGACGGAGCGCGACTGCACCTTCACCCTCAGCGCGGGGAAGGTAACGATTGCCCTTGATACCTCCGGCCTTGTCTTCCCCATCGAGATTGACCCGACAGTGGACGTGCAGGTGGGGGCGAGCGCGAATGATGGGTATCGGGCTGGGGCTACCACCTGGAATGCGACTGAAACCAATGCAACTATTGGCCAATTTGGTTCTACCGTCTGCCATGCCTGGACTCGCTGGATTGGTGTAACCCTTGCGGGGACAATCGGCGTCTCCTACATCTCGGTTTACCCCTATGCCGCCGCATCAGGAACGCCCCTGCGAAAGATATACGGTGTTGACGAAGACAACCCTGCTGCGTCGACAACCTACCAGGAGTTCGACGCCGATCCCCTAACGACGGCAGGAGTCGATTGGGATGGTGTGTGGACTGTCGGGCAGTGGAACCAGTCTGGTTCCCTGAACAGCATCTTTCAGGAGTTGGTGGGCTCATATACCATCTCCAACGATGCCGTCATGCTCCAAATAAGAGATGACGGCAGTGCTGTCAGCAACTACCAGGCGATGCGCACCTGGGACTACAGCGGCAACCTGTACGGCGCGAAGCTCTACATCGAGTACTCGACCGGGGGCGCGGTACTGTGGGGCGAAGCGGCCCTCGCTGCGAACGGCACTCTCGCGGCTTCCGGCAAGTTGATCGCCAAGGGCACAGCTACCCTATCTGGTGTCGGTGCTATGGCGGCTGCCGGCCTGAGAACGGCGTGGGGCGCAGCTACCCTCTCGGGCGCTGGCTCGCTGACTGTTGCTGGGAACCTGATCGCTAAGGGCAGTGCCGCTCTCACGGGGAACGGCACCCTAGCGGCTGCTGGACGTCTGGTAGCGCAGGGGAGCGCTGTTCTTTCGGGAAGCGGGACACTGACTGCCGCTGGGCTACGGGTTGTCTTCGGGGCAGCGACTCTCGCGGGAAGTGGCAGTCTCACCGCTGCCGGACGGCTGATCGCGCGAGGCGCGGCTGCCCTTTCCGCCACAGGATCGCTGACCGCGACCGCCCTCGGCGGTGCCGTTGCGTGGGGCGAGGCTGCCCTGGGTGCCACGGGTAGTCTGGTCGCTGCTGGCCGCTTGCTGGCGAAGGGGACGGCCTCCTTGTCCGGGGTGGGCACCATGACGGCGGTTGGGTTACGTGTCTGCCGTGCTGCGGCGGCTCTGTCGGGCACGGGAACTATGGTGGCCGTTGGGCGGCGGGTACTGCGAGGTACGGCTAACCTATCCGGCGTCGGCACCATGACGGCGGTTGGGAAGAGGCTAAGTTTCGCTGCCGCTGCTCTTTCTGGCAGCGGGACGCTTACGGCGGTAGGGCGAGCCCTGCTGTCCGGTCGGGCTGTCTTCCAGGGAACCGGCACCCTGGTCGCCACGGCTGCCGGTCCTCCCCCAACTGTCATCGACCTGAGAGGCAGCTATGAGAACACCGTCGAATTGACCGGCGGGGATGGCAGCTACGGCAACATCATCCAACTGCGGGGGTCCGAGGAGCCGGTGATAGAACTGGAGGGTAGCGATGGGTGAATTGCAGAACTTCTCGATGTACCGTGGCTGCGACTACACCCTGCGGTTCACGGTTGAGGGCACGGGTAGCATCGCCGGCTGGACGATCTCCTTCTGGGTGCGCGCTAACGCCGCGAGCGAAGACTTCCTGATTGAGAAGACGACCGCCGCCGGCGGGGTCGTCATAACCGATCCCGCCAACCGCATCTTCACGGTGAGCCTCGAAGACACCGACACGGACGATCTTGCGGTTGGGCCGTACTTCATCGAGTGCAAGCGGATGGACGTCGGCCTTGAGCAAGAGATCGCCACGGGAACCCTGACCCTGGTGCCGGTCGGGGCTTCACTGGGGGTGACAACGCTGGCCGAGCTGCGAAGAGAACTGAGCAAGAGGATCGGGTTGTACCAGGAGGACACGATAGAGAGCGCCACGGTCACCACCGCCCAGCTCACGAACACTGCGGACGCCGACGGCCACTACGATAACTCCTGGCTGCTGCCCCAGGACACGGCACCCGCGACCTGGGAGCGTCGCGTCAGTAACTACGCGGGCAGGATCTTCACCGTCGCGCCGCCCTGGTCCAGCGGGCCCACCGGCAGCATGGAGGTTCACCAATTCCGGCCGCGGATGCTGACCGACCTGCTCAATTGGGCACGCGGGGACGCTTTCCCGAACGTCGGCATCCTCAAGGTGGAACTGCTCGCCGCCACCGGCGGGCCGACGTACACGATACCGGGGACGCCGGCGATCGTGAACCTGCGGGATGTCTGCCACAAGATCGCGGACTCATCGGACTGGGTGAACTGGAGGCCGGTGGCCTGGGAACCGACCGGGGACGGCGTGAGCTTCACCGTCCTGGAGCATCTACCGGATAGCGCGACCCTGCGAGTGCGGGGGGTGAGCCCACTGTCGGCCCTTGTGGATGAGGACGATGAGATCGAGCTGGTCTTCCCGCAGACGGAGATCCTCTACGCCGCCGCCGCGCTGAGGCTCTACAACCAGGCCTTCAACCTCGTCCCTTACCTGACGGAGGACCACGTCAAGAGCATGATCAAGCACTGGCGGGGCTGGCTGGCCGAGATGAGAATGACCCACAGCGCCGAGAAGCCGATTCGGAGCGCGCAGATCCCAGAACTCTAGGAGAAGCCGATGGCAGACCAGCCGCCGATTGCCCGCATCCAGATCAACGGGCACTTCTACACGATCCGCCCCGGCAGCTTCCAGGAGCTCGACCCGGAGCAGTTTGCCCCCAAGCAGCACGAGGGCGACCCCGGCTACGCCGACTCCCTCAGCATCTCCACCTTCGCTCAGGACGACTTCCGCGGCGGCTACGGGCTCCGGCGGTATGGCCTCCACCTCGCCGAAGGGGAGTTGCGCGACCGGACGCACGAGGTTGAGAACGCCGAGACGGTTCACCCCGGCATGGTCTTGCCCGCCTTCAAGGTCTATTCAACGGACGTCGGTATAGCGATCAAGCAGTTCATCCAGTTCGGGGACGGACTCTACGCCCTCGGCGGGCAGAAGTGCCTCAAGCAGTCGGGGGGAATGGACTGGCTCTATAACTCCTGGACGGAGGACAGGGACTTCGGCGCCGGCGTCGACCTCTTGCCGGGTTGCGCCGGCATCTACTCCGGCAGCACGGCAATACCGAAGCTGTACGTCGGCATCGGCTGGACGGGCTACTTCTGGTACCGGGACGCTACTTCCTGGGCGCAGCACGCCAGCCAGAAGGCCAGCCTGTTTCGAGCTGTCGGGGGAGATGACACGACGGACTTCAAGGACGTTCTCCTCCTGGCCGAGCTGCCCAACATCGTCAAGGTCTCCGGCGACGGGGTGACCTTTGGCAGCGCCTACTACATCGGGGACGCCGACGCCAAGATCACCAGCCTCTTCGACTACGATGAGTACTGGTTCGCGGGCAAAGAGAACGGGATGTTCACCATGTTCTCCAACGGGATTGTCCGCGCGCTTGCCCGCGACGTTATCCGCCACCCCGATAACTGCCGTGCCGTCTGCGACTGGGGCAACATCATGTGGTTCAACGTCGGACTGGGGCTGTACGGCTACCTGGGGGGCACACTCGTCAACGTCGGGGCCAACGAGAAGCTACGCCTCGAGGTGCCGAGCGCCGACGAAAGCGACCTCCAGGGACGCATTACCTGTGTCCTCGGCGGGCACCCTCGTTGGTTGTTCGCGGTAATGAAGACGCTCTCGGGCAAGTATTTCCTGATGAAGTTCGACGGCGACCCGACGCCGGGCCGAGGCTGGCATCCGGTATGGACACCGGGGGGCACGACCGCGATTACCGCGCTCTACTGGCACCAGAAGGAAGGCGAGAACCCCCGCCTGATGATGGCCGTGGGCAACTCCATCGCCTACATGGTGCTCTCGGAATACTCTGACGACGGACTCCTCGACCCCAACTGCCGGTTCACGTCCTACGGGACGGTAAAGCTCCCGGCTCACTCCCTGAACCTGCCGAACGTCCAGAAGGCCTTTGTCGCCATTCACGCCGACATCTCACATCGCTACCTGGTGGCCGGCGTTCCCACGATAGGAGAGGACGTAACCCTACAGACCTTCGTTGACCTCATCTATTCCGTCGATGGCGGGACAGAAGAGGCCCTTGCGCGCATCACCGAAGCC
>Ga0315284_10009329_pt1 | contig 13990 bp, 16 predicted proteins | sample YL17G09_16_MG_FD_203696 | JGI IMG/M metagenome (GOLD analysis project Ga0315284, IMG submission 203696) | Sediment microbial communities from Yellowstone Lake, YNP, Wyoming, USA - YL17G09_16 | ecosystem: Environmental > Aquatic > Freshwater > Lake > Sediment | place: USA: Wyoming | collected... | reverse complement strand
CTAGACCCGGTGGTCGCTCGCGGTCCTAGACTTCTTTGACAATTCAATAGGTTATGAAGTGAGGGCGCTCGTTATTCACGGAATGAGTTGCCTTCGGACCACGGGTTTTTAGGGGCCTCTCGCAAAGCGCTCTATAACCCCTGGTTATTACAGTGGTCCATGCAGGGCCCTAGGGACTTCCGAAAGGAAGTCCCGGTGTTGAAACTTCCAAGGCGAGCACGGATCGACAAAGAGCAGCGCGACCTAGGGACTTCCGAAAGGAAGTCCCGGTGTTGAAACTTGTCCGTGAAGAATTCGAGCGAGGTCACTGACGCCTAGGGACTTCCGAAAGGAAGTCCCGGTGTTGAAACAAGATCACATCGCCTTTGACGATCGTGGAAAGGAAGTCCCGGTGTTGAAACGCGACTGCATCTGCCTCGACTTGGCGAACGATGATGGCTAGGGACTTCCGAAAGGAAGTCCCGGTGTTGAAACAGCTCACAGGCTAATTCGATCAAGGTGGCTAGGGACTTCCGAAAGGAAGTCCCGGTGTTGAAACCAGGACATGCGTGACCAGAACCCCGAGGGCCAGGAGCTTCTAGGGACTTCCGAAAGGAAGTCCCGGTGTTGAAACTACCACTGGGACCGAGATGCTGGGCGGGAACATCGGGGCTAGGGACTTCCGAAAGGAAGTCCCGGTGTTGAAACCACCGGGAAATAATGGGCCGACAAAGAGGCAGATCCCTCTAGGGACTTCCGAAAGGAAGTCCCGGTGTTGAAACCTTACGCTGGCGCAGCGCTACAGCGAGGATGCCTCGCTAGGGACTTCCGAAAGGAAGTCCCGGTGTTGAAACTTCCTGATCGGCCGCCAGAAAGGCGTCGAGTTCTTCCTAGGGTCTTCCGAAAGGAAGTCCCGGTGTTGAAACCTGATCAAGGCAACGGTGAGCCGACGCAACCCCGAGCCTAGGGACTTCCGAAAGGAAGTCCCGGTGTTGAAACAGGGTGCCGAGTTTGACGCGCTGTGCCGCAGTGTCATGCTAGGGACTTCCGAAAGGAAGTCCCGGTGTTGAAACGACCGGACCTCAGCAGTCCAAAGGGAAAAACGGTCTCGCTAGGGACTTCCGAAAGGAAGTCCCGGTGTTGAAACTCGGCGATGGCCAGGGTAGTTGTCGCCGTGGCCAGGCGGGGATCCCTCTGAGGGATCCCCGGTGTTGAAACTACTCCGGGTAGATGTCTCCGCCCTTCATGCCCGTTCTTGTGGGGATCCCTCAGAGGGCGCAGTGGACGGTGTGGGGCCCATGGATCTAATTCAGGGTGGGGATCCCTCCGAGGGATCCCCGGTGTTGAAACGTCTCTACAGTTGGGGACGTGGCGGCCGAGGTGTTGGTGGGGATTCCTCAGAGGGGTCCCGGTGTTGAAACACGGTCTCGACCTCGAACAAGCAGCTCTAGGGCCTTACGAAAGGAAGTCCCGGTGTTGAAACTCTTTGGCCAACTGCTTTGCGTCTTGAGTTTGCTGCGTCTAGGGACTTCCGAAAGGAAGTCCCGGTGTTGAAACGCGTAGTCGGATTGCGACATCGAGTCTGCGAGCATCGCTAGGGACTTCCGAAAGGAAGTCCCGGTGTTGAAACTTGCGCCAGGTCCGGTAGGCATCGGTGTGCGACAGCAACCGTCTAGGGACTTCCGAAAGGAAGTCCCGGTGTTGAAACCTACCCATTGTCGAGCCCCTTCCTCTTGCGCAGTTTGTGGGGTCCCTCTGAGGATCTCCGGTGTTGAAACACGCAGCTCGAACTCGCAGAACGCATCGGAAGTGCCGTGTGGGGATCCCTCAGAGGGATCCCCGGTGTTGAAACTCGGAACGCCTGGAAATGCTCGCCCCGAACCCCGGTGTTGAAACGACCCCACGTCCTTGCTGAAGTTCGTATAGGGGATCCCGAGAGGATCTCCGGTGTTGAAACGTAGGCGGCGATGGGGCCAAAGAGACTGTCTTTGTGAATAAGGGATCCCGAGAGGGATCCCGGTGTTGAAACGCGGAACGGATCGGAAGTGCCGACGGCACGCTCAGTAGAGGGATCCCCCCGGTGTTGAAACATTCGCTGCTGCGTTCGGTGAAGATTCGTTTGAAGCATGGGGATCCCGCAGAGGGATCCCCGGTGTTGAAACACGCCTTCTGACTTCATGGTCCACTCGATCACTGACGTGGGGATCCCTCAGAGGGATCCCCGGTGTTGAAACGAGTTGATGATGACGTTGCCGTCGGAGTCGATGCCGTCGTGGGGATGGTGGGCCCGGCCGTGCCCTTGAATCCCGATCGGTCTTGAACCCAGGGATCCCCGGTGTTGAAACGAAAACGTGAACGACTCCAGCGGCGTGACCGTGGGCCCGGTGTTGAAACAGATAACTCGCGAGGGCGACTGCTTGCTGTTGGGATCCCTCTGAGGGATCCCCGGTGTTGAAACTCGCGCAGCGTGGGCTCGGCCAGAAGGATGATCGGATGGTGTGGATCCCTCTGAGGGATCCCCGGTGTTGAAACTGGCATACGAGGTCGAGCACTTCTTCGGAAACTCTTTCCGTCCGGCTTTTTGCGATCCTGGGCGATTACCCTATTGACTCCTCTGTTTGTGGGGTGTAGTACGTGTCTTGTTAGCAAAGCAAATGAAGATCAAATGAGGATGAAAAATGAGGAGCAAAGACATCTGGTTTCGAGTTCAGGGCAAGTTTGCCCATTTCGGGGGAATTTCTTTCGGTCCTGAGCGGACCACGATGCTTGTTCCAAGCGCATCGGCAGCCATTGGGATGTGTCGAGCGGTATTTGGGAAAGCGGCTCTTGAGTGGCTTCCCAGAGAAGTCCACCTTTTGAGCAAGCCTGAGCGGATCCTAACGACCGTCAACGAACTGAAGTCCTTTGCCACGGGGCATTCTGTGGATCGGACACAGCGTCAGCGGACCATGCTCTACGGTTGTGACTACGGGCTTAGGATGGGGTACCGCATCAGTCCGAAGCATTTGCGACCGCAAGATAACCCCGAAAAGATCGAGAAGATGTTGGCAGATCGTCTTGCTAAGCAACAGAGCTATCGATCTGTGTGTCTCGGGGTGTCACAAGCGGGGGGTGTGATCGAGTGGGTCCATGACCCCAGTCTTATGCCTGTACCGGTGGATCACACAGAAGATTTCGGCTGGATCTTCTACGCTACAGACCATCACGGTGATGACCAGAGCTATCTTGCGCCGCTCAGCATGAAAGCTGGGATCGCCACGTACCCGTCATGGGATGATGTACGCAAGTACGGGCGTCCCTTCGCTTACAAGCAGGTGTCCTAATGGCCTCTCTGCTGATTCAGTCGTTGTACGCATACGGGTTGGCGTTAGGTCTTCGTCCTTTCGTTGATCGTGAGGATGTCAGCTTCATCCTAGAGATTGGGTCTAAGAACCCTACTCTCAGTCGATGCGTGGGGGAGGTAAAGAAGGGTAAGAAAGGGGCACCACCTAAGCTCGGGGGCAGTCTGCTTCCAAGTGTCCCACTTAGGTCCTACGCCCTTCCCTATTCCGTAGATCGTACGGGTAACATTAGGCCTAACCACGGTTACGACAACTTGAAGAATGTGCTGCTTGAAGAGAAGCATAGAAGTGCGTTCTGGGCACAGCTCAAAGAGGATCTCGGCAAGGCAGGCCTTGCCGAGATCCTTCCGCATGTAGATCGGTGTCTCCCACTTTTTGCGAAACTAATTCCTGGGTGGGGCCTGGATAAAGCGGAGGGGTGGGTAGTCATCACCTGTGGTGGTGTGCCTATTGTTGAGATGCCTCAATTCCGCGACTGGTTTTCGAGCGTGTACGCGCCGGAAGAGCACCCTGCAAAGCCTCTGGCCTATGATTACATCACTGGGCAAGCGTGCATTCCGGTGGCAACCCATGCTTCGATTCGAGGCCTCCCGGGCACAGCGGGTGAAGCTAGCAAAGCACAGAACACGTCTCTCGTAAGCTTCAATGAAAAAGTTTACGGGTATTCTGTGGGTGGTCGCTACGGAGAGCCCGGGAAGCAGTGCGACAACAACTTCTCGATTTCGCATCGGACAAGTGTTCTCTACACTACCGGTCTGAACGATGTCGTGCGTAACGGTCGAGCTTGTATTGCAGATTTCCAGCACATGTTGTTTTGGCCAGAGATGACGACGGCTGGTTCGATTGAAAGTTTCCCCGGCGTCCCAGAATTACTCACCACGCGCACCGATGTAACGCATCCTATCATCCCGCTTGTCACTAAAGTGCTAGGACGGTTGTTGACTACCGCTGAAAGTCTGGAGGTTTGGGAGGCTGTCAAAGGCCTCAACGCTGAGGATGCGACTCTGATCAACGTGTTGTGGCTCAGAACGGATAAGGCCAGGATCAGTGTGCTGCATCATTCTAAGCTGTCAGCCGCCACTCTGCGAAATAATCTGCTCCAGTTCCAGCAGGAGTTTTGTGGCATCCCTGGTAAGCCTAACCTCGGGTTCCAGGCGCTTAGACGCGGAACGTTTGATCCAGCGACAACGGGTAGCCTGGCTCTTGCGATCGTTCTTGGGACGCCATTCCCGGCAATACTTAACCCTGATTTGAGTTCAGGGGATAAGCAAGCTGAGGTCTTTGATCGCTTCCTTCTCATCCAATCTATTCGAGCAACAAACGAGGTGTTTCCGATGGCCAGACCAGAAATTGACATAACGATGGACTTCCCTCCGATTGAGGCCTTCGGAGGTCTCCCGACAACTGACAAGCAGACCGCTTCGCAGCTCATGGGGCGGTATGCGGCGATCATCGGGTGGGTCGTTGAATACTCGAAGAAGATGCCGCACTATTGGAAAGTCAGTCAAGGCAATGATTACAGTATGCTCTTGACGGACCCGCATCAGCTCCTTCATCGCCCACAGCTCCAGATCTATCTGGAGCTAGTCCGTAAGCGTCACATGCGGGACAATGGAAGGCAGTTCGAGGCGGCTTTCATTGAGATCGATGAAGCTCTGGCGATGCGGGGGGTTAGGTCAAACCAGCACTTCGATCTGAACGAACTCAAGATCGGATTCCGAATCCAGAGCGCGTGGTGCGCTAGTCAAGATCAGTGGATCCAGGCCAAACGCAAGGCTAACAAAGCGAAGGCGGAGACATCTCAGCTAGCTGGGGTGTAGTAGTAGTTACATAACAACGGACGGAGATGAAAATGAAGACTGATGAACACTGTAAGCACTTCCCACTTCAACGCCGAGTAGATGCGGTCATTAACCGCATCGAGATGATCATTTGGGTGTGGGTCCAGATGAGCAACCCCAACGGCGATCCTCGCAATGAGGGGAACCCGAGAACGACACCTCTCGGGCACGGGTACATCTCGGCGGATAGCTTCAAGCGGTGGCTTCGGAACGCTCTCGAAACTTACTTCGGCGGCCATCTGCTCATTCCGCAGTCGGGCTCGATTGGGGACGTGGTTGAGAAGCTGATCGCCGATTCGGGTAAGAAAGCCAAGGATTTCGCGGGGGCTTCAGGAGAGGCTGTTCTGGCTAAGTTGGTCACTGACTACTTCATCGACGCCCGTCTGTTTGGGGGACTCATCACGAAACCGATCTCGATCGGTCTACGTGGCCCGGTGAAGATCCACCTCGCAGAGAGTGTGGATCAGGTTCGCTTGGTTTTCCATAAGGGTGTGCGGAAAAGCCACGCATCTTCAAAGGGGTCTAAGGGTGAGACCGAGGTTGAGGATCAAGAAACGAGTGACGCGAATGACGCGGATCAAAAGCATGGCGTGTTTACGTCTCGTGTCATGGTCCACGCTGGGCTCTATCCCTTTACAGTTGAGGTTGACGGTGAACAAGCGAGAAAGAATGGCCTGACCTACGGTGACCTCGATGACCTGATCACGGCCTCTCTTTCGATGTACTCTTGGTTCGGTTCGTCTGTGCGGTCGAACGTTGCTGTCCGGCGTATCGACATTTGGCAGCATTCGCACCCCCGTGGCACGGTGACAGCGGGTTTGATGCCTAGGATGACCAAGGCCAAGGCGGCCGGTACTGAGCCTGTGCAGGCGTTTGAGGACTACTCTATCGAGACACCTCAGACCCCTCAGGGTGTCACTCATACCGTGGTGCGGCCCGAGGACGCTTTGGGGGTGGTTGAGGCCGAGGCGGCGGAGTAGCGAGCCGCGAGGAAGGACTGGGTGGGTTCGCCCACCCAGTCCCTTTGCAATCTATATGCTGCAAGCCCACGATTACCAAGATACGGGGATTCGTCGCGTTATTGATCGCCTCTGTAGTCAGTATCTCGAAGCTGTACTGGCGTTTTGCGTGAGTTCGGGCAAGACACTGGTATCCCTGGCTGCGGCTTCGGTGCTTCTGCGCTCGCAGACGGTCAAACACGTGATCGTGCTGACCTACTCGCAGATCATCCGGTCTCAATTTGAGGCTGAGTCTGGGTTGCTCCTAGGTGAAGACGGCAGGGAGAGTCATACCCCTGTTGTGCTGACTTACGGGGGAGAGCAGGTTACTCTGTGCAAAGCCAGGTCTCCAAAGGGTGCCGGGTGGGCCGAGATCCGAAATTATTTGGTCGGCGACAACACACAGCAAGAAATTCTTGTGTTGTGCTTCCCCACCTTCTCGAACTCCAGGTATTGGGAGGCCCTCAAGTGCGATTTGATGCGACTTGGAGATCAGGTTCTAATCATCGTTGACGAAGGGCAATTTGCTGACCTGGACGGAGATACAGATATCGGTAAAACCGTTTTTGAAGTGCAGATCGGCGAGCAGGGACGTGGAGCACGGGTACTTAGATGTTCTGGGACCCTAGATCGCGTTAGCGGGTCTGCGGTTGAACGATACCCCGGGCATAGGATTGAGCGTACGCTAGCTAGTCATATGTACGAGTTGTGTGCCCCTGATCGAATCGACTTTCGAGTCGTACGCATCCCAGGCCGGGATCGACGCTGCAAAGAGGACAGTGCAGTTCCTCAGGATTTGCTAACGTGTGCTAAGGAAATTTTTAAGCAATGGGTGAGCGACGGACGCCCATACGCGATCATCCGCTCTTCCGCCATCAAGGGCAGTGGAGATAGAACAACCAGGGCGTTCAGAGATGCTCTGAAAGAGGAATTCGCACGTGCGGGTTGTGCCTCGGACTTTTGTGACGGTACGGGGAAGAAGAACCCGGCAGACTTTAACGCATCGGTGAGGTTAGAGAAACAACTGAAGGGGGCACCTGCTACCGATCCACGGTGGGGCCTACTTCCGAAGGTTGTGTTCGTCGTTGGACGAGGGGGAATTGGGTATGATTCCCCCATACGCACGCACCTGTACCTGGTCGGGGTGTCTAAGTCAGACCCATTCCGAGTTCAACTTTTTGGACGTGTGCTGCGCGATCGTCACAATCACCCCCGAGTACCACAGGAGTGGAAGCGAACCTCCTCGGTGACGTTCTTTATCGCTGAGCATAATGATGATGACGGGGTTCTACGTACTCTGTTCAAGTCCTCTCTTTACATCACGAGTTTGAACATCGCGGGATCCATCGGGGCGCAGATCAATCAGTTGGGTCATGGGTTGGACGGTCCGGTAGTTAAAATACCTCCGGAACAAGTGCTTCTTAGCGATGACGAGATGAGTGACTTGGGTGCGTGCCTGGGTGAAGTCAAAGCAATTTGGGACTCGGGCCGGTCAGAGCATGACATGCACCCTACGATGGCTTCTTACGTCAAGATGATGCAGATCATGCTAGAGGAGCGGCGTACCGACCCCGTGCCCGAGGGTAGTAGCTACTCTGAGGCGCAACTGAAGAAATTCTTGGTCATCTCCACACCCACGTGTGTAAACGTTGTGGTAGATGAGCTGAGGAGGCGACCGGTGCCACCGGACGCAAACGGTGTTGCTCAAATCCTATTAGAAGTTTTTGATAGATTCAGCGAAGCTGTGACGCTGGGTGACAACGCCTACTTTATGGATGCAGATCGTATTCACTTGACGGCTATGGAAGTTCGCAAGGCTATGCGTCACGTGGTTACTACTTGCGCAACAATCACAATGGAGGATATGGTCGAAAGTGCAGGGCAGTTCGTGGGCACTACTGGTCGCTGGCCGTCGTTGGAGGACGAAGATCCAAGACACCCTGGTTCTACTTTCGGGGATTACGACGAGGAGCTTCTTAGACGCGAGTATGGGGGCGGGTTCCGGTGGGCAGTTGTGTGTCACTACGGAACCAAGAATGAGCATTGGACAAATGTCTTTGAACGTTATCAGGGACAGCGAGCTGTTGCTGGCCGTACAGCGGATTCCACCCAGCTTTACACTAAGCTCAAACCCTGTCCGGAGGTGTCTTACTACCCCCGTGTAGAACGTTTACGACATTTGGGAGTGGCGCAGCACATCACGTTGCGGGAAGCCTCACGGATGATTGGGGTTCACACCATTGTTGAGATTGACAACCTTTGCCGTACACTCGGCGAAGAAGCTTTCTTGAGTGACTTTCGAGTTAGCTGGGGGCCAGATAGATGAGAGACTATCGAGGTGGTGGGAAGAAAACGGAGTGGCGGCAGCACCACGTCGCTTTCATGCTTGGTAGCAAGTTGTATAAGGCTGGGAAGATCACTCACGGGATTGTGTCTCTGGCAGGGGACTTTTATACTCAGGATGGTTCCAGCTCAGGGATTGAGCAGTTCGAGCTTATAGAGCCGCACCTCGTTAGCCCACCAAGGCAGTTCCATACTTGCGAGATTGACCCAATACAGGTATTTAATAATCGACGGCGCACTGAGGTACAGTTCGATTCCCCGTATGCAGATTTTTACGTGGTGGCAATGAGGGAAGCTCAGTATGGGGATCCGCACGCAGCGATCTTCGACCTTGATCTAACTCGTCAAGTGGGCCTACAAAGCTTCTGGAGTGAGCACGGAGCTAAGTTCACTAAGCTGGTAGACACGGCTCTCAAGTATGCCCCTGAAGTAGTTTTTATGCTGAACAACACTCTGGACCGTAGTTCTGCGGATAACCCGCCTGAAACTCGGTTGCGGGTGCATGCTCAGGAGATCGCTAAAGCCTTTTCCGCTTTCGGCGTGACTCCTGAGAGACTTTTGGGTAAGCGGTTGGGGCGTGGACCCTTTTTACCTGAGGCCGAACTGGTGCGGTATAGGGCTAAAGGCGATCAGGGTCGTCGGCCAGAGAACGATCTGCATACGGGCTGGGCGGGGGCTTTCGAGATCTACCGCAGTGAGGGACGACCATCTCGGATGGCGACTGTACGTCTTCGTTTGACGCAAGAACGTACGGCGATCATAGAACATGACGAAGGTCTTAACTGGTGATCTCTCGCAAGGTGCGAACAGATCACAATTCACAATCGTAACTCAAGGAACCGGAACCCATGCCCAAGAAACCCACTCTCAAGTCCAAGAAGCCCACTCTCAAGTCACAGTCTGGCACCGCCAAGAAGGTTACTGCCAAGGATGATGTCCTACCCTGGGCCACCAAGCGTAAGACCTTCACGACCGGCCAGGTGTCTGATCAGTTCGGTGTCTCCCCCGGGCAAGCAGCAGCTCTCGTGGCCATTCTCCGCATCAAGGAGGCGATCGAGCCGCACGGCAATGGCCTGGACGGCACATCTGCCTGGGCGATTGCTTGATAGGCCCCGTAGATTGATTATTCGATAGGGGATCCGAGAGGGATCTCCGGTGTTGAAACACCCGATCATTATACGGCTCGGCCCACAGGTCCAAGAGCGCCTTGGCGTGCGCCCTGGGGCTTCTGGAAGCCGGTGTTGAAACCGGGTTGCCGCATCCGGAGTGCAATCGGCGAATTGGCGAGGCCCGGTGTTGAAATTAGTACGTGTACTTGTTTAGGGTAATCTTTAGGGGATCCCGAGAGGGATCCCCGGTGTTGAAACGGCGATCGTCAGGCCGTTCTGAACGGCGTAAAGTCACTCTCGGATCGAAGCCGGAAAACGCCCAAGGTAATAAAACCACCTTGGGCGTTTTTATTTTCGGCCCAGACGCCCGGTGGTGTTTGCCTTCCTTGGTTTGTCGGTGTAGCGTAGTGGGAAACCAACCTCTCTGAGGACTAAAGATGAAGCCTACAAAACAAGTTCGGTTTGAACCCGTTGGGACTCTGTTTGTGCATGACGGTACGTTTGAGTGGCTGAAAAGCCTACTGGAAGAAGACTCGGATGCCGTGGTGTTGGACTCGCCACCCATAACAGTGCTTCTGTGCCAGGACGGGATCGTGGTAGTGGGCGGCACTACGCACCACGGGATCACTTGCGCCCATATTGAAGGGGTGCTGGCTGCGGACATTGAGGATCTGGGTATATCCAGATTGCAGGAAAGCATGACAGAAGGCCTGGATGATGACGCAACAGAAGAATTGGGTGCAGACGCGGTTCGGTGCAGCGGCACGATGGGCATGCCTACCAGACAGGTGATGAACACGCTTAGGGTCATGGGGCCCGTCCTGAGCCACGGGTTCAACGAACTCAAGTCCGAAACGTTTGACCAGCCTACCCAGGTGCTTGAGGGCAGCTATCCTCTCATCACTGACCTCGACGCCCTGATGTAGTTATAACCGAACCAGCTCAACCCGTTGTCGTAAAGTGTACGCTCGCTAACGGGGCACTCTTGAGCGCCCCGAGTGCTGCTCAGACGGGGAAAGCAGCGAAATTGAAATCAAGGATAGAGTTTCCCGTGACTGAGGTGTGGTACAGGCATGACCAACCATAAAGCACGTTTGGACCCGCACACACCGTCACTGCTGATCCCGGCTCACTACACCTACCTTGTGAGCTACGTTTTCGGGCATGCGTTTATGCCCTCGATCAACCTGGACCGTGCTCGTGCGTACACGCAAGAGCACCCCGTGTTCCGTCACCCTTCGTGGGGCTTCGGGCTGGGTAAGTGCAGCGTCTGCGGCGCAAACTTCAACTACGGCGACTTGTGGAAGCACGAGCTGACCGGCGAGTTGATCACGGTCGGCCATGACTGTGCGGACAAGTACAGCCTGATGGCTGACCGTTCGGCCTTTGAGCTGGAAGTGGGGAACTTCAAGGCGGCTCGTGCGATTGAAATCGCCAAGGCTGAGAAGGCTGAGAACCGTGCCAACTTTTTCGGCGCGTACCCGGGGTTGGAAGCGGCCTTTGAGTGCCCGCACACCGTCGTACAGGACATCCGGGATCGCTTTGAGAAGTGGGGCGATATCTCAGACAAGCAGATTGCCCTGGTGCTGAAGATCGCGGATCAAGCGAACAAGCCGAAGCCCGTGGACACCGAGGCACATGTCCCGGCCCCCGAGGGTTGCGTGACGTTTCAAGGCGTCGTGGTGTCCGTGAAAGAGGTTGACGGGCAGTACGGGACCCAGACCAAGGTTACGGTCAAGGTCGAGACTCCTGAGGGCTCCTGGCTGGCCTGGGGAACGTGTCCCAAGGCTATCCTGGACGCGACCCGGGACGGCGGCCCCAAGGGCAAGACCGTGACGATCAAGGCGACCCTCAAGCACGGGCAGGATGCCCACTTCGCGTTTATGACTCGCCCGGCCGGGACGGTCGTGGGGGTGGCGGTTTGAAACCTCAACGTGCTAAGGTCCAAACTGAAAATGCTTTGCGAAACGAGTATCGCAAGGAAGCTATTGCGGTTGGGGTACGGAGCCCATTTCGCCAATCTCAATTTATTGAAGCGAGGTTGCGTGGCCGTACACAAGCCCAAATTGTCGCTAAACTGATCGCTGACAGCAATGGAACAAACCGGCGAAGACCCTGAGTACACACTGCAAGATTACCTCAATGGGAAAGAGCTACCCGTTGAGGTAAAGCCCATCCCAATGGTCACTTGGACCTGTGGTGTCTTGCGTGGGAGAGGGGGCACGTTCAGGGCGTTCTGGACTCGTACAAGCTTGCTCAACGAGTTCGTGGTGGCTTCGACGATCGTCGTGACTCGTCAGAACAACTCGAAAGCAGTCCGCCAGACTGCCGAAGACATGTTGCAAAGTTACCTCGCAGATCCACCTCCTTTCAGCCTCGTTGACGACGCTGACCCTGTGCTGGTGCCTGTAGTCGAGGGTCTACTACTGAGCACCCCGGTGACACTCGGTGCAGGGTCTATCTGTACGCACAATGACGGTACGAGCCATCACATGGCGGTCGTTGTGGACGTGGTGGGTGAAATGGCCCACGCTCTGTTCCTAACCACCAACCCACGCTGGAACTACTACGCCCGCTTGGCGACACCCGCCGAAGCCACCCTACTGGGCCAGCGGAGCGAACGGCCCAGCTATCTGGCCCCGGTGGTACGCCCTGTACGGGAGTTTTACCGGAGTACCGGCGAGACTCCGGTGGAAGATTACCAGCGAGAGTTTGCTCGGGCTTTCGCTTCCGGGTGGGTTTGACTGGAGTTTTCCTGAGTTGAGGTGTTTCCACACCACTAGCGAGCTGAGGCACCATGATCACCTATTCAATCCAACTCGGTAATGCTCTAAGGGACCGCCTATTTACTCGTAATGACCACCTGTTCATTACAGAGGGTGGCCCAGTCACCTACGAAGTCAAACCCGGCTCTGAAGACGCGGCGGCTAGGACATGGGCAGTTCACGGGGTATGCCTCGCCTGCAAACACTGGAGCATCTCTGCGGGTCGCTGCAACTGTGGGGTGAGCTATCGCGATCCTGCACTCACAGGCGGGTACGCTGACAGAGCGGTTCAGGACCAACTCAATCAGGCAAAGGTTATGATCGGGTCCAAGGCAACTTGATAGGCAATTCCGATGACCAACGCCACCCTATTGAAGCGGGCCTTGTGTGCCTCGACTGCTGCCTGGGACTACAAGACTACACGAGAGATCGCCAAGTGCTCGTTGCCGACGATTCGACGTACCCTTCTTGCGTTGGAAGCGGAGGGCTTTCAGGACGATAAGGGCAGATCCTTGGGGCACCTTGACGCCAACCAAGATGGTAAACGGCATGCAGCGGGTGTTGCAAACTTTGTGTGGTTTTTTCAGTAGAGTTTTCCCGAGCCACGGTGTGGTACAGACATGACCAACCAATTCAAAATCGGTGATCAGGTAGTGTTCGGCCGTCCCTCCGGGGAGCAGACCCACGGGATCGTCCGCAAGGTCAACGGTAAGACCATCTTGATCGAGCAGACTGAGGCTCGTGGGCAGGAGCGGATCCGGGAGAAGGGTGCGAAGTGGCGGGTTGCGGTGTCGCTGGTTCGCCACGCTGACCCGCACCAGCACTGTGTGGGTGGGGTGCTGCTTGAGTCAGACGCCCTGGGCAAGCCCCCTCAGCACCCCTTGCAAGGGTTTGTGCCTCCCGTGCAGAAGCGCTCCGCTCAAGAGATCCAGGCGGAGATTGACTCGGTGGAGAGCCAGCTCAGTCCCGAGAACCTATTCTGGGATGGGGAGCGTCCCCGTGGCCAGGCCTTGGCGGCTGGCCGGGTTCTGAATCGCCGCCTGCGGGCTCTTGAGCAGGAGCTGAGGGCGTCATGAGTTGCCCAATCTGCGGGGGCGAGGGGGTCCAATTCGGATTTCTGGGGCTCCGTTTACACTTTCGATGCCGCCAGTGCGGGATCGATTTCAATCGTCGGGTTGAGCCCGAAGAAAAGAGAGACTTGGATGGACCCGACCCAGTGCTTGATTGACATCTTGAATTCGATTGACGGTTGTCATGGCCAGGATTCGCAGGAAGCCAAGGCTCGTCACCGTGAGGAAGCGATCGAGGGGCTCCAGAACCTCGCAGGGTGGCTCCAGAAGGGCGGGTTTGCGCCTAAGCTCCAGGAAGTGCTCAGGTTGACCCGGGACCACTGGGCTGACGTGGAGCTGGAGCAGGACCAATGCGAGCACCAAGACTGCCGCGTGCACCTTAGCGGAGGCACCAGCTCCAGTAGAAGCTGAGCGGCCGACTAGCTTTGGTGTACAGAGACGGCATGCTCCAACTCGAATTCTTGAATGCTAAAGGCCTGTGGTTCACATATTATGGCCTGGATCCGGTGAGCGGTACTCCGTGTCACTGTGACGCCCGTGGGTA
>Ga0315284_10009328_pt1 | contig 13990 bp, 10 predicted proteins | sample YL17G09_16_MG_FD_203696 | JGI IMG/M metagenome (GOLD analysis project Ga0315284, IMG submission 203696) | Sediment microbial communities from Yellowstone Lake, YNP, Wyoming, USA - YL17G09_16 | ecosystem: Environmental > Aquatic > Freshwater > Lake > Sediment | place: USA: Wyoming | collected... | reverse complement strand
ATTTGATGGCTGCCATTGATGACTCCATGCGGGCGATCGTCGGCAACGTTAGCAATGCCGAGCGCCGGGACAGCGCGCTAGCGGCACTTGCAGCGGCAGACTTTGACGCTCTTTTGACCACTGAACTCTTAACTCGTGCCGACCTAAAAATTAGCGGACGCTACATCAGGGGCGCCAAACGCGACGGGCTTCTAACTGAGATTCTTGCGGTTGAAGCCGACATTCGCCGCTTTGTAGATACGCAGCAGCTGCTGCGCCTTAACCGCATCGGACAGAGTCACTACCAACTGTTTAGGCTATACAGGGCGCTACGCGATGCCCTCAAGACCCAGTCCGGTGCATTGGAGTTTCGTGACTTGGTCAAAGGCGGCTTTGAGATTTTGTACGGTCCGGCAAGCGCCGGAGCTCGCTTCCTTTTGGGGCGCACCGTGCAGCATGTGTTACTCGATGAGTTCCAGGACACGAGTCGCCTGCAATGGTCGGTATTCGAAGCTCTGATCTCGCCGATGCTGGCGGGCGATGGCATGGAAGATCCCAGTGGCATCGCCCCGACAGTTTTTATCGTCGGCGACAGTAAGCAATCGATCTACGGCTTCCGTGAAGCCGACCCGGCGGTCATGACCGACGCCCGCGCCCGTCTTGGCGACTACCTGCGCGACGCGCCGCTAACGGCCAGCTTTCGCACGGCCCAGGTCGTGCTGGACTACGTCAACGCTGTCTTTCGCGATGATCCTGACTTTCCGATGCATCATACGGCTCAACTCGGGGGTCAAGCCTACGTTCCTGACATTGGGCGAGTGTTGGTGCTGCCGCTGATCCAGCCTCCGGGCAAAGACGAGGACGGCGCCGACCCAGCCGAGACCGAAGCCGAAATGCTAGCCGCTGCCCTGGCTGAGATGCTTGCCAGGCCTGCATCGAGTCCAGTTTATGATAAAAATACGGGTACTTACAGGCCACTTCGGCCAAGCGACTGCTGTATCCTTTACCGTTCGACCACCAATGCGGCGATCGTCGAGGCAGCTCTGCGCCGCTGCGGCATTGCCTGTCAGCGCGAAGAAGAACGCGGATTTTTCCACCGGATTGAAATACTCGACGCAGTAGCGTTGCTGCGCTTTCTCGCCTACCCGAACGATTTGGTAGCACTGGCCACCGTCCTGCGCAGTCCGCTCGGAGGGATCGACGACGCGACGATGTTGCCACTATTTGCCGAGGCACGGGGACGGGACGATCCGGCAGAAGCGGTGCTGCGTGGACTTGAATCGTCGGCTCCTGATCTAGCGACTCAACTTAAAGACCTACGTCGGCTGAGCGGGCGCCTGGTGCCTCACACTCTTTTGCTGCACGGACTCAGGATTTTTAAGGCCTTTGCCGCCTATAGTCATCCCAGCATCTACCGCAGTGAAGATGCCGACCTTGCCCGCCGCAACCTGGCCCGGTTGGTTGAGCTCGTGATGAATCTAGAGGACAAGGACCTCATAAACTTAGCTCCTTTAGTTGAACGCTTAGCCGACATGGCTAAAAGTGATGAATTTGGTAACGCTGCCGGCGCCCGCAGCGGCGTGACGCTGATGACCATCCATAAGGCTAAAGGGCTAGAGTTCTCGCTAGTGGCCGTTATGGACACAGGGCGTCCGTGGGGTAAGCGTGATGTTTACTGGGCCCAAGGCCAAGACGACGACGAGCGACCTGGCCTCTATTATATCGGCACCAGCTCCGAACAACCGCAGGCAGATACGACGTTTAATCATTTGGTTGCCTCGGCTGAGGAGCAAATAGCGAGCGAATGCCAGAGGCTGCTCTATGTCGCTTTAACGCGCGCCCGGCAGTACCTGATCATCAGTGGCCACGAAGCCAAAAGGCGAGTGGGCCTCGCCACTACGATCGTCTACCCCGCCCTGGCCAGCGCCATGAACTTTCCACCTTCAGGCCGCAGCACTAGCGCACACCGCTGGACCGCCGAAGCAAACGGCGCAGATGCCGCAGGCGCGGATAAGAGTAACGCCATCGACGCAGCCGCGGCGATGCTCGCTTACCACGAATCGCTAACTTGGGCGGCCGTCCCGGACTCCATCACGGTCGTGGCAGAACAGTCAGGTGAGGCTAATGATGCAGTAGGCGATACGGGTGTGACGGCGGCCCCGGGAGATTTCAACGTGCAATCAGCACGGACCGATGTCCCGCGCGAACTCCAGATCACCGCACCCTCGAAACATGAGGACGACGATGCTCCGACGGGAGCCAAGTCCATCGCTCTTAAGTCCGCCATAAGCCCGCGGCTAGCTGCCGCTATTGGCACTTTCGTGCACAGGGCCTTGGAGGCGTTCATGCAGCGCCGTGAGTTTCATGACGAGCAGGTTTGGCGCGCACTGGTCACTCCTAGTGCAGACTCGGAGCGCTGGCGGTTAGAGGTACTGAGTGAGCTAGTCGAACTTCGCCAAGATCACTGGTTAGTCCAGCTGCGCGATTCAGCTAGGCGCATCGAGACAGAATTGCCGATTGTCTTTCAACGCGACGATGAGCTCGTGCTTGGGTCGCTCGACCTTTTAGTTGACCAGACTGACGGAACACTTCTGATCATTGATTATAAAACTACGCGGTTTACCGCCGCAGCCAAGAGTCTGAGTGATGCCGAGCTTAAGCGGTTCTGTCGCGAACGGCATTACGATCAACAGCTTGCCGACTACTGCGAGGCCATTGCTGCGATTTACCCAGAGCAAAAAGTAACAGCCGCCGTGTACTTTACGCACCTTCGGCGGCTGATTTACTGATCGTTAGTCGCATAATCGTCTTAGCTAGTCGCTGGCGCTTTGGCGCCAGCTACTAGTTAGGTCTTTGTCTTTACCACCAACTCTAACTCGTACTTGTCCAACACTGCTTGAACCGTGCGGAGAGAGACGCCTTCGCCCTGTTGCTCAATCTTGCGTAGGGTCGACAGGCTAATCCCAACTTCTTTACTGAAGGATGCCTGGTCTTTGGCGAGTATCTTGCGTAGGGTCTTGACGGTCTCGGCTAGTGGCACGCCAGAGCCTTGAAGTTTTTCATAGAGGTTTTCCCGCAGTTTATTTCTTGCCGGCTTATTACGTAGCAAGGTCATGTCATGGCCTCCAACTCAGATTGAACTTTGGCCCTTCGGCTAGCGGATTTCCGAACGATCTGCTCAGGTACTCCCAAATCTTTCATGCGGCCGTCAAGTTGGCGAGTGGAGTCAGACAGTAGAGACAGTCCTTGGCGTAACACGGTCTCGTCCAGTTTAAGTTCATTGGCCGTCCATTTTATACGCGCCTCAAGAGTGGCCAGATCTGGTGTCCAGCGCGTTAGCTCCGATATAAAGTCACCGCTAAAAAATTGCATGGCCGTCACGTCGTACACTGGTGACAGAGTTATGCCAGACTCGGTCTTGAGAAGTGAGGTGTTGCGGCCGTGATTGTCTGTATTTGCTAGCATCTGATTCAAGATGTCGCGACTTAAATACTCAAGAGTATCGGCCGTAACGTTGCTGGAATACCGACCTATCAGACGTAGGTTATCCTCATGCTTTAGCAGCGCCCCATGGACGTTGATGTTGTGTGCAGAATACAGACTCTCAAGCCCGTGATAGAGAAACTGCCCGCTCCCGGTCTGCGTCCGGTCAAAGCGAGTGATGAACAGCGTGTCTTCGAGAATATCTATCGCTGCTCCAGCGCGGACAGGCAGGCTCCTCAGCAAGTCGTAATATACCTTCTCGACACGTGCGAGCATCCGGGCATTTTCTGAGTCGGTATAGGGCAGCTTCACTAATATGCAGCGCCTCGTGCGACTGTCCTCTAGCCATCCTTCCGCGTGCAGGCGACCATTAGCATCCTCACGCAGGAGAAACTTTGGCGATCCACCGCCTGCGCCTGTGGTACCCCCAATCGGCGCTCCGGCTGACTCCATATAATCAATGAAGTCGCGCTCTCTCTCGACAACATCAGCACGCGTGAAGCCCGATCCACGGTAGTCAGGTCGGCCAGCTTCAATCTCCGTCCACGGTTCCTTGAGGCGAATATTTCCAGGTGGAGCTAGCGGAGCTGCGGACAATATCTGTTCGAAGTTGGCTGTATCCGGAAGACCGTATCTACGAAGTAACCTCTTAAGGGGATCTCCTTGCGGGATTAAATCCAGAATGAACCCAGGAACCGGGCCGTCATAAATTTTGAGATCGACCGGAAAAGCAACAGACAGCGCAAAACGGTCATCGTGCCCGACAAACTCTGCCACGTAATCGATATCGTATTCGAGACGGGCGCCGCCATTGGCTACGAATTGGATAGTGGCAGCATCGAGCCAGCCGCGTTGGTTGTGGTGAATCTGGAGAGTTAAAGGGCGCATCGACCTGACCTTATATTATACTAGTTTCAGTATAATATAGAGAAGCGCCACCGTAAATATATACTATATTAAATACAAAATAAGACGTACCGTTCGTTAGGCCTCGGAGCTTTAAAGGAGGATTCTAACGATTGCGGTTGGTTAGCTGCGGTGCCTGACCCCGTTAGAACAACGTAACCATCAGGCTGAGACGGTTTTCCCACGACACTTTGCCGATCACTTGAGTCTGCTCAGGGTGATTGGTATCGATACCGTATTGGTAAAAGCCGCCGACGTAATGTCTCGCTTGGTCGACGATGCTGACACGGTCGTTGATTTTGTAGGTGATCATCAGGCGGTTAAAGGTACAGGCCTGATTCGAATAATGGTCCAGATCGGTTTTTATCCCATCGGCCGTTTCCGTAATGTAATAAGTCGGGCGCCAGGTTTGGATTAAATCAATGCCGGCCATTAGCGACAGATTTTTGGCAAACCCTGGCAGATAAGTCGCACCGACGCCGTAGTAGGCCAAAAGCATCGGATGGGCTTGCTGGACGGTGATGTCGCCGTTGGAGTCTTTACTCAAACCTACTAAGGCCAAGTCACCGCTGCTACGAGCACCGATATCACCTTCCACCAAAGACGCCTTTTGGCGATTCGTCTGCGAGTATTCCTTACTGTAAAACTCGGCAAGTGGATTCACATAACCGCGCAGCGACAGAGCGCCGGTAGGGACCGAAGTCTGAAAATTAGCCTCACCAAAAAGCCCAATATCAGTATAGGAGAAGTTTGCCCCCTTAGGTGAACCGGTAAAAAAACTGGTAAACGCTGAAGGGCCGAAGTTCCAAGGGCTGTCGGCATTAAACTTACCGCGCAGGACGTTCCACTGGGTCGAATTTATGGCATCGGTCTTGAGGATGCGATTATCGCCAATATTGTTCTGGAGCTGAAGGGTGAAGGACGTGTCGAGAGCTTTGTCGAAAAAATTAGCTCCCAAAGTCGGACGCAACAGGATCGCGGGCTTGTCCGTTGCGGTAGCGTCGTCACTAATCAGCCGCGGCCCCATCGTCACTCGGCCAGGACCGTGATCTTGTAACATCTCGCGCTGAGTGCGATGACGCAGTTCCAAAGATCCGTAAAACTCTGGCCCGGCCTTAGCAGCAGCGTCCGTCTTTGTCTCTTTTGGAGCATCCAGCGTCGAAGCACTTGCCGCGGGAGCCTCGATCTTACGCTCTTCAAGATGCTCTTCTTCCGGGCTAAGCATCGGCTGAGCCGCCAATGCTACCGGGCTGAGCAGCGTGGCGGCCTGTAAAGCTGTTACGACTACGAAAGCTAGGGAGGAACGCGGTGTCATCTGCTGAGTCATCCGTTCACCTATAAGTAACTGATTTTGTTAATAATTAGCCGTATCGCGGGGAACGCAGGAAGCTTAGTCTGTGACGACTTTTTAATAAATGTTAATAACAAAGTCAATATATTTTATCCGGTGGATAAAAGATATTGACTCAAGCTGATTTCATTAACAAATGTGTTAACTTTGGCTCATATGATCATCGCCGACGCCGCGGTCTAGCTGACGGTCCATGTCATACTTAGGGTCCCAGACGAATCGCTGCTCGGGGTCGCCGTCTTGCGTCAGCGGTAGGCGCTCCGTAACACCCTGGGCCAGTAAAGAGTCGCCATACTCAGCGATCAACTGGCCCGCCTGAACTAGCGTATCAATCTTGGAGAGATCCTCACGCAGCCGCTTCGCCCCCGGCCAACCCTTGACGTACCACAGCAAATGCTTGCGCATGCAGACAGCGGCAAAGCCTTTTTCGCCGTATTCTTCGAGTTGCCAAGCTAAGTGATCCAGCACCGCACGGCGCCATTCATCAACAGCTACACTGGCATCACCGGTGGTAATGGCCCTGAAAATCCAGGGATTGCCTAATGCCCCCCGACTGACCATGACACCGTCGACGCCTGTCCGATGGCGCATCCACTCAGCATCCGCAGCGGAAAAAATATTGCCGTTGCCGACGACCGGAATGGTTAGGCGGCGTTTGATCTCCGCAATACGCTCCAGATCGACTGGAATCGCATAGTCGTCGCAACGAAGTCGGCCATGCACCGTAATCCAGGCGGCACCACCGCGCTCGGCAGCGTCGGCAACTTCCATATAAGTGTAACTACTGCGGTCCCAGCCAAGGCGAATCTTCACCGAAAGCGGCTTATCCGTAGCAGCCACTGCCGCTCGCACCGTGTCGTACACCCGCTGCGGGTCACGCAGAATGGCACTGCCGCAGCCACTCTTGACCACCTTGCTTACTGGGCAACCCATATTTAAATCAATGGTTTCATACGAATGCTCGCTAAGTAGAGCAACCGCACGGCCCACTTCATCTACCGTCTTGCCGGTCACTTGTACGCCAAGAATCGACTCGGCGGGATGCCGCCGCATCATTTCAAACGTGCGACGACTCGAGTATAGCAGCGCTGTTGCAGAAAGCATCTCGACATAGGTTAAAGCAGCCCCCTGCTCGGCGCATAGGCGACGGAAGGGGGCGTCCGAGACGCCAGCCAAGGGCGCCAAGAACACCGGATTAGGCGCTAACCCAAGCTTTTCCCACACGGGATAGACCGCGACAGCTGGAGCCGGCGGATTCAGCTGCGTGATGGCCCCGGCTGTGGCTGCAGGGGATTGGCTTGCAATAGTCGTATTAGTCATTTGGTCGCTGCGCTGAGTGAGCTTTCGACTCTCGCGAGCGTTTAGTCTTTTAAAACGCCCATTCGAGGGGCGGCAACCATAGCACTGGCAGAGCCTTAGTCGCAAGCGGGCTTTTGGCGTACTTCCAAGTCGTCTGATACTGGGCCCAGAAGGCGAAGACGTCCCACCAAGTGTGAATAAAGACCGACTCGCCGAGGGTCCAGCCGTTGCGCTGAGAAATGTAGCCCAGGTCTAGTCCGAGGAGAAGCTGGGGCAGCGGCGTGGAATTGGTGCCCAAGTGTGCGGCCGCAAAAAGCCCTCCCTGCAGGACGTTACTCCAAAGATCACTGCCGGTCTGCTCGCGCAGCATGGGCATGAGCCAGCCGCGGAAGACAGCCTCCTCGTGCGTCCCGGCATTCGCGGAGAAGGACGCGGTAAAAAAGGCATCTGCGCTGGTATAGTTGTCGCGCACCATATTATCGGGCAGCGCCGAGTTGACCCGCAGATATGCCAAGCCAGCGCCTATGGCGAGCGGAATCCAGGTGCTTGGACGACTGAGATATTGGAAGTGAAAAACGCTGCCCACGATGTCCATAGGGGTTTCATCACGGGTCAGGAACTCATACTCGCCTTGCTCCTTCCGTGTGGTCGCCGCCATACGGAAACTTTGGTAGGCGCTAAATCCACCCGACCCCTGGGCCACCAATTGGCCAAGCGTGTATTTCCGCACGCCCACCCCTTTTTGATCCACGATGGAGGGGGGGTCTTTGTCTCCGTACACTTTCGCACGCTGTTCAGCCAGCAGCCGCGCACGTGCGAGATCATCAGCCCTGCGCACTTCATCGGCGTAAGCAAAGCCACCAAGTGCAAGACCCGCATAAACACTGCCACTAGTGTATTCGCCGTTGAGAAATTGGCCAAAGCCCGGCAGTAAGAAGCTGACCGCGGGGACCCAGATATCGCTGCGAGGTTCGTCAGGGTCAGACGGCGGCGTAAACCAACTCTTGGTCTTTGGGGACTCTGCTTTAACGTCTTGGTTTTTAGCATAAAGTTGAGGTCCAGCAACTAGCAGGCTCAGAAGTAAACTAAACTTGGGCAACATAACTAGCGCTCCCACGGCAAGGCTGGGCAACTTGGCCATTTATTTTCGTGATGAATCAGTGCAGATTTGGTCGTTTAATTGGTAATCTTTGCTTAGAGTATCAGATTCAAGTGCAGCTGGCACAACTCGAAGCTGCCACACCACAGAACTAGCGGCATAAGGACGACGGACAGAATGCTGGATATTAAATTCATCCGTGAACAGGCAGAAGCAGTAAGGCGCGGCGCAGTAGACAAGCGCATTAAATTCGATCTGGGACGCCTGCTGGAGCTAGACGCCGCCATTCGCCCCCTGCAGATGCAGTGCGAAACCCTGCAAAGTGAGCGCAACAGCCTATCGAAAACCATAGGTCAAAGCCAACCGGCTGAACGCGAAGCGCTTAAAGCACGCGTCAGCGAGATCAAAGCCCAGTACGAAGCTCTTGATGCCGAGCTAAAAACCAAGAAGGCCGAACTCGACAACCTGATGCTCCTGGTTCCACAACCAGCCCGGGCTGATGTTCCTGTGGGCCGCGACGACTCTGAAAACGTCGAGATCAGGCGCTGGGGCACACCGCGCACGTTCGGCTTCGAGCCCAAGGGCCATATGGCTCTCGGTGAGACTCTTAACCTGATCGACGTGCCGCGCGGCGTCAAGTTAGCTGGCAGCCGTTCCTATGTTCTGCGCGGAGACGGCGCTCGCCTTGAACAAGCGGTGCTCAGATTTACTTTTGATTTTTTGATTTCCCGCGGCTTTACTCCGCTGTCGATTCCGGTGCTGGTCTCGGAAGAGGCGATGACTGGCACGGGCTACTTCCCGACTGGGCGCGACCAAGCTTATTTGTGTGAGCGCGACAACATGGCCTTAGTCGGTACCTCAGAGGTGTCGCTGACCAGTTATCATTCGGGCGAGATCCTTGCTGAGTCTGCCCTACCCGTCCGCATCATGGCTTGGAGTAACTGCTTTCGCCGGGAAGCCGGCACCTACGGCAAGGACACCACGGGTCTTTACCGCGTGCATCAGTTTCAAAAAATCGAGCAAGTCATTATCGGACCCAATGACGAAGAGGAGTCTAGCCGTCTTCATGATGAGCTCCTAGGCAATGCCGAGGCCATTCTACAGGCTCTGGAACTACCTTACCGGGTCGTCTACGTTTGTACCGGCGACTTGGGCCAAGGACAATTGCGCAAACATGACATCGAGACCTGGATGCCATCGCGCAAAGCCTACAGTGAGACTCACAGCTGCTCGACCTTTCACGAGTTTCAGGCACGTCGTCTCCAGCTTCGTTATAAAGACAAACAGGGCAAAAATCTGATCTGCCACACTTTGAACAACACGGCCATCGCGTCACCACGAACGCTGATTCCCCTGCTCGAGAACCACCAGGACGAGCACGGAGGAATTCACATTCCCGCGGCGTTGCGTCCCTATATGGGTGGACAGGCCCGGATTGCACCTTGAGCCCCATGCGATGACCAGATATTGACCGGACATTGGCCGGAAATCGTGGGTGACTGCTTAGTGGCGCAAGCTTTCGGCAGGGAAGAAAACAGAGAGCGTAAGTCAAAACACGCTGTGATCATTAAGATTATAGCGTGTTCTTGTGTTTTTGCTAAAGCTCGCCAATAAACTGCCGACACCTCTACAGCCGCTCCTGCGGTCCCACCTAGGTTAGAGGATGACCACCATGATAAAACAGCCGCTTCGAGTCAAAGGCCTAATCACCTTGCTGGCTTTTTTAATGCTCACCGGATGCGCTACTACCGGGAAACACACCGTTAAGAAGTCTAAGCAAAAGTCTGGCAGAGTCGCCGGTGGTTATGGTTTGTATGACTCCAGATCGTTGAATAGCAAAATTCTGAAGCGCGGAAAAAACCAGATGGCGTCATCTGCCCTTGGGTCCTACTAAGGATCCTGATTTAAGACCGTAACCGCGCCACTAAGCCAGCGGCCGGGAGATCTCTCTCCTCATGGCCAGTCTGCATATCTTTAATGGCGTAGGTTCTCGCTGCAGCTTCGCTGCCGCCCACCGTGACAACAAATGGACAACCTAGCCGGTCAGCGTGTTTAAACTGATTGCCTAACTTAGGCACCATCCCAATATCGGCGGCAAGATTAGCGCGGCGCAATGACTGCACAAGTTCACAGGCATAGCCGAGTGCATCGTCTGTTGCGACAGCGATAAAAATCGGCTTCGCTACCGAGGAGGTCACCTGGCCCATTTCCTCTAGCGCGGTGAGCAACCGATCGAGGCCGATGGACCCTCCGACGCCTGGCAACTCACGACTGGTGAAGCGACCAGCTAAATCGTTATAACGACCGCCTGAACTTATCGAACCGATACCTGGCGCTCCGGCGAGCGTCGTCTCAAAGACTATTCCCGTATAGTAGCCAAGGCCTCGCGCCACGCTCAGATCGAGGCGCACTTGTCCGTTGCTGCCCACCGTTGATGCTCGCACGGCATCAAGAACTACCTGCAACCTTTTGAGTTCACGTTCGCTGGACTCGTCTCCGGCAAGTTCGCCGGCGACCATGTGCATGTCGGTGTCGCCTTGCGCGTCTTTGGATACCAGTAATTCTAGTAAGGCCCGGGCACCGCCGCTGTCACTGCCTGGAATCGCCGCGAGCAATTTGTGCACGTTATCAGGGCCAATTTTTGCCAGCTTATCGATGGCGATCAAAGCAGGGGTCTCCGCTTCTTCACCAAGACCGCCCAGCAACTTGCGAATCAGTGCCGACAGCAGGCGCCTTTGCCCAACCGCTTGCGTAAACTGGCCACACGGAACGCTGGCGAGAATCCGCTGAAATGTCGCTAAAATTTCAATATCAGCGGCAGCGCTATCGGCACCGATGATGTCTAGATCACACTGACAGAACTCGCGATAGCGACCTTTTTGTGTGTTCTCACCGCGCCAGACATCACCGATCTGCAGTTTTTTAAACGGAAAGCTGAGTTCGTTTTGGTGCTCAGCGACAAAGCGAGCAAAGGGCACCGTCAAATCGAAGCGCAGAGCTACGTCACGGTCGCCGTGATCGGTAAAGCGATACACCTGTTTATCCGTCTCGTCCCCACCCTGACCCAGCAGGGTAGTGGCATATTCCAAAGCCGGGGTGCCGATCGTTTGGAAGCCAGCCAAGGCCGCCTCGCGACGAATCGTGTCCATGATCTCCAGGCGGGCCGCCATCAACTGCGGCAGGTAATCACGAAAACCCTTCAGCCGCGCAGCTTGAATCCGATCTTTTTTCGTCATCTTTCGAGCCCCCTCAGAAACCACAACAATAGCGAATTTCACTTTGTACTATACGCTGGGTTGCGAGTCCACGCAGGGCTAAAAGCATCATAGCCAGGCCAGCACCTCTGTGACTGTACCCGGCTATGACTTCGCACTTATTACAAGAAAATTTTAACCAGACCGATCGCTCAAAGAGTCAGACCTCAGCCCGCTTCGTCGAATGGTCTAGTTCTAGTAAGAATTATTTTTGCCCCGCTGGACTCGGCATCGTTGTGATCCGACGCCGCTAAGACTGAGCTACCATTTGGCTGACTGTAAACTCGAGCCATCTCGGAAGGGTCTTTGGCTATCGTCGGTCTCGGTGGATACCAGCTGCTTTTGCTGTCGATCGCATTCAGGGGTTCGCCGTTGCGCATGCGCTTGATGAGATCGAGATTGTGCTGTTTACGCTGACTTTTCAGTTTTGTTTTGAGGTCTTGCATTTGATTGGTCTCCCCGGCTAAGTTTGGCCGTAGTAGATATCGGCAGCTGGAGGAAAAACTTTAGGACTAATTTACGCCAATTTATCGAATTCTGAGATACCAGCGATATCAGCGGGTTTTCAGAAAAAACTTAAGTTTTTCTATAACTCGACCGATATGGGGGTAGCTTTAAAATAGAGGTCACACCAGAGAACTGCCTGAGCGGAGTTTGCTTGCGTGATCGGAGGCCGCGTGGATGAGTGACACTTTGCGTACCAAACACAAGACAGGCGTTACGACGGTTCGTCGGGGCTGGGTTAGCCTCGCAGCTCTTTTAGGAGCCGCAATCACTTTGGCCGGCTGCCAGCCTAGTGGCTCGAGCGGCTCTAGTGCTGCCACGTTTACTGATGCTGCAGTCGAGGGACCCATCTCTGATGACGAAATCGTTAATGCTTACGTCGATACAAAGACCGATGATGGCACGCCGTCCCTCCCGAAGGCACCGGCGCAGTTGCAGCTCAAAGTTCTCTCGAAAATGAAGCTCGACCGTTTGTACGACTTCCTCCACAAAGTTTCCAACAATGCGTCGGTAAACATCGGAGGCACGACGGTACGCGGCGTCAACGACATGTTGACGATGTATAAACCGCACTTCCTTAAGATACAGATGCATTTCTCTCAGGTAAGCGACTTTTGGGAGTTTATGCGCTTTAATCCGACATCGGTCACGCCATCGGAATTCAAACAAAGCATGCGAGACATCTCCACCTTCGCAACTAAAATTGGCAGGCCTGCGCTCAACAAACAACAACCACCCTCCGGAGTCACTCCCAGTCAAAATACATTCAAAAATCAAGGTCGAGCCTGCGTAACCGCGACACCGTTTCTACTAAATGGGTGTACAAATTTACGCAATCAAGCCGCGTGTAACGACCTAACGGCAGCCATGATTTGTGTCGTCCACAACATGTTTAAGGCCAAGCAACCTCCAGGCGAGGTCAAGGGCGAAGGATTCGACAACATTGGTGGCAACAATGACTTTGGGGCAGGCCAGGACGGTGGTGACGGCGGCGGTGACGGCGGTGAGTAATTAATCCACACCTAGCCGCAACTCACCACAATCACCCTAGGCGGTCGCGGTAAACTTCGTAGCCAAACTTTTTGACCAACTCATAGTGACCGTCTTGATGGCGCAGTACGATGGACGGTAGGCGGACGCCGTTAAAATTGCTCGTCTTGACCATCGTATAGTGCGACATGTCGAGCAGTACAATACGCTCGCCAACAACCAGAGGGTGATCAAAGGAATATTCCCCGATCATATCGCCAGCCAAACAAGTTAGGCCGCCGAGCCTGTAGTTGTATGCTTTTTCACCAGGATTACCGGCGCCAACGACCTCTGGCCGATACGGCATCTCCAGCACGTCCGGCATATGAGCCGTAGCACTGGTATCTAGAATCGCGATTGGGCCGTTATTTTCCACTATATCTAGCACCGTCGCTACCAGAACGCCGGTGCGGATCGCCACAGCTTCGCCTGGCTCTAAGTACACGGCCACGCCGTAACGTTCCTTAAGGCGCTTCACTATGCGCACCAGCCGATCGGTATCGTAGCCAGGCCGCGTGATGTGATGGCCACCGCCTAGATTTAGCCATTTTAGCTTAGGCAGAAGGTCGCCGAACTTTTCTTCGACGGCTGCGACCGTGCGCTCAAGCGCATCTGAGTCAAGTTCGCAAAGAGTGTGAAAATGCAGTCCTTCAAGACCTTCCAGAACCTCAAGACCTGCCATCAACTCGGGACGCAACGCTTCCCTCGTCACACCAAGGCGAGACCCTGGCGCGCAGGGGTCGTAGAGAGCTACCGCAACTTCCCTATGCTCCGGGTTGATACGCAGTCCACACGATACCCGGCGGTCTGGATGAGCTTTGTTACGAGCCTCAACTCGGGAGCGAAACCGCTGCCACTGCGTCAGAGAGTTGAATACTAGGTGATCGCAGATTGGCAGCAGCTCGGAAATGTCGGAATCGCTATAAGCTGGGGCATAAGCATGTAGCTCTCCGCCCAACTTTTCATGCGCCAATCTGGCCTCGTGTGGAGCGCTGGCAGTCGCACCGCTGAGGTATTTGCGCACCAGCGGAAACGTACTCCAGGTCGCGAAGCCTTTCAGTGCAATCAAAATCTTGCAACCAGCCC
>Ga0315284_10009326_pt1 | contig 13991 bp, 4 predicted proteins | sample YL17G09_16_MG_FD_203696 | JGI IMG/M metagenome (GOLD analysis project Ga0315284, IMG submission 203696) | Sediment microbial communities from Yellowstone Lake, YNP, Wyoming, USA - YL17G09_16 | ecosystem: Environmental > Aquatic > Freshwater > Lake > Sediment | place: USA: Wyoming | collected... | reverse complement strand
TGCAGTCAGGTCAATTTTGTAGTCGGTAGAATTTGTCCCGTAGACTGAGGTCTGCATCAGAGTCTTAGAACTGCAACTGGTGTTGTCGCACCGGTAAATCCTGATCTCCAAATCCTCGTTATAGACAAAGGGCATTGCCGAATCAACGTTCTTCGCTATCCTCAGCGAAAACTTAATAGGCATCGTCCGTCCCGCTTTACTGTTTGGCGTGGATGGTAGCTTTTCAATAACCGCCCAGTTGCGGATGCTGAATGGAACAACAGCACTCCAGCCTTCATTACCATAGGGGTCTACTGCCTTTGCCAGTATCACATAATAACCATCCTGTAACAGGGTTGTATCAAAACTGTATTCCCATAATCCGGTTGAGCTGTTTAAAGTACCTGTGAGGTTTTCATAACCGATTGGGATACCATTTGCCCCTCCCGGCTCACGGACAGAGAAGCTCAAATTCGCAACCCCGCTTAAGTCAGTTGCCTCAGCCGTAAAGGTCACGCCGTCCTGCAGTGCTGTGTTTGCCTGGGGTGCAATGATTTGAACTACAGGAGGAGTAGTGTCCACAACATTAACGGTTGCGGTATCCGTGTCAGAAAGGGATCCGTCAGAAACGGTCAGAGTAATGGTATAGACACCTGGTAAAGTGTATACATGCGTGTTTTCAACTGTGCCACTTCCACCTGTCTCTGTCACCGTACCAGCCTGGGTATTTCCATCACCCCAATCCCAGGTCGCCGTATGCGTGTCGAGGAACCCTGAGTCGGTAAAAGTCGCCTTCACATTTATCGCCGTGTTCGCCTCCGGGTCATGCGGTACGGTGATTCCCTCAATAACAGGCGCAACATTCAGCACCACCAGGGCAAACTCGCTCAGGCTTGAGACTTGGACAGTGAAGGTGTCTGCAACCATGTCGCATCCTGGATCGACCTCACAGATATCGGTAAGCGCTACCCCATCTTTTATAATAATCAGGTCCTTCTCCTTGATATTCGTGCCGTCAATTTCTCCAAGCGGCGCCTCTTGATCGGGCCAGTGGAAGGTGATGCTGATGGGAACGGCGAAACTCTGGCCTGCCGGGAGAATGGTTACTCCGAAGTAGGCGGTACCGTTCCCCTGATCTGTTACAAGCTCGAAAGACCCCGCGCTCCCCGTTACCGATATCGAGGTATCACTGCTCAGGGCTCCTGGTGGAACATCAACGGTGACGCTGCCATCCGGGGTGGTGAGACTACCACCTCCTTGACCGATCGACTTGCCTGCCGACTTCTGCGTGTCACAGCTCAAGTCAGGAACTGCGGGGCATGGGTCACAGACATCGCCAATCCCATCTCCATCTGAATCACGCTGGTCGACATTAGATGCAGAAGGGCAGTTGTCAACGCAAACTTTGTACCCATCTGCGTCATTATCTGAAAACCCTTCGTCAGTCAGACCGTCACAGTCATCGTCAATGCCATTACAGACTTCCCCAGCACCTGGATGGACATTGGGATTATTATCATTACAGTCCACATTTGAACCATATCCATCACCGTCGTTATCCCGGTACAGAAGGTTAATTTGAGGACCTGTCAGAAAATTATTGTCTTCGTTCCTTTCAAAAATAACCTCTGTAGCATCGGCACATACATATAAATAGTAGGTACCTTCCGGAATATTTGAAGAGGGAATCGTCACTGTTGTCGTCGCGGTAGAAGATGATTCGGGACCAGCACCGGTAAGCGTTGGTATGTCTCTTCTGCCTATCTCAATAGCATTTCCAGCCCTGATGTCTCCCCACGTGAGGGTGCTGTCGGGAAAGAGGTAGAATCCAGTAATTGAGGGAAGCTCAGTACTCGGTGGCGGGATGCTACCGGGGCCGTTCATAGTGGTATCGGTGACATTAAAACTCTCACCCATATAAACAGTGGGGAGTGTGCCACTCAGTGCAGTGGTAAAACTATCAATTAATAGATTTGCTCCAAAGACTGACACCTCGATATGGTTCTCATTGTAGATCTCTGTCAGCCTGTTAGCGCGATCAAAGTGTCTACTCGTGAATCCAGCCCAGAATTCATCGATGTTAACAGGGTGGTTATGGGCTAATTCGTTCGGTAATATGCCCGGTAAAGGATCATAGTTCATAATCACATCCCACACGACATCGAATGGTTCGTACAGACGATCTGCAGTGCTGTCAGTGTCATGGTTGTCTTGGTTATTGTCGTAGAGATCCCACAGGATGCAAGTAACGATACCCTCGATTGCTCTGGTATCTTCACCGGCCACAGGACACATCTCCAGATTAGGAGCCGTCCAGGGACAGGTATCATGGTCACGTAACGGTGTTTCATAGTCGTCATACAAAGTTTTTCCATAAACATCTACTAAAACCCGTGCGAAAAAGTTGGGCCACCCTTCTGTAAAAGCGACAGATTTATCACAGGTACCAGGAATGCACACGCCCCCATCTTCTTCCCGCCACGCACAATGGCCGGCAAACGGTGGGTCATCACAGACTTCATTATAATAGTTAGGTGCGGGGGATTCTGCAAACGTTCCAAGAATATGATGTCCGTATTCATGATAAAAAGTCTGTTCACGCCATACGGCATCACGAGTCATATGAATCGCATTACCAAAATAATAACTTGTTTGACCAAATTTATCGGGTATAGATGGAAAATTTACATCAACATCAGGGATATCTCCGACAAAAGGGTCCATATAATTATGGGCTTCTAATAAACTGTTATGTAATTGCCAAGCAGCATTTTCTGTGCTTACATCTGCCTCACCCCCACAATTCTCGGCATTATCGGGCCTGATGTCACCGAAATCCACGGTACCGCCATTCACATCCCAGCGCGTGGCAGTCCTGAGACAGTAGGTAATAAGCCCTGGAAATGTTACTACCTTACCCGCACTGGAGACCGCTTCAACCTGAATGTATGGATCTGGATAGTCCAGATCGACCCAAACCCCGTCACACCTTTCAAACGAATCGTACCATTCTCCAGTGCCAACACATCCAAACGGCGTACAGCCATCTTCACAATTGCCGTTAAAATAAATGCCATCGCAACATTGGTTTTTAGGACTCCCAATGTATAGATCAGGAAAGTCACAAGCATTTACCTCATAAACACCGTCGCAACACCGGTCGCCAACAATGGTCATTCCTGGCACACAGGCATCCAAGTCATCCCCGACCCCTTGGATGTCGAACCTCCCGTCGTCGCCCGTCCAGCCACTGGCTATTTCAGCGTCAAATGGAAAATCGGAATCGAGCATCGTCACCCTGGCACCTACCACTGGTATAAGGACATTTGTCCTTGCATCCCTATACTCTACTCTCCCGATCGCCCTCACCGTTCTTGAAGCTGCGAATGAGGGAGAGGGAACAGGAAACATACAGCAGAAAAGCAGCAATAAGGAAACCCAAACCTTTAATAAGTATTTCTCATTTTTAAGCATTGATGTAACCTTTTTCATAATTTACCTCCCCTGTTCAAAATAGTTTAAAAATCTGCTTTACATTTACGGTGTCACCGGACACGGCATGGGTGAACAGGCCTGTGCCGGTCCCAGTTCATCCAAGATATTGTCTTCAGAACAAATCGCCACTTTAAGGGGATTGTAGATCGTAAGATATTCTTGTTTCATGGTTTACTTCCCTGGTTAATGAATTAAAAAAAAGACCACATACCTTTCGAGCTCAGAGCAAAGAGAATCGAGCCATGAGTGTAGAGACATTGGTCTTTAGCCTGCTAATGAAACCAACTGATGCAATGTAAAACGGTATTACTCTTGCAAAGCCAGACAGATTTAAGAGACTTACTGATAATTAATGTAAAGATAAGAGTACTGCTGGCCACGACTAATCTCCTCTTGTATGAAGACAATTAAACAGCCAAGCTGTTACTGTATTTTGTTGATACAGCGACCTTTTACTATAGAAAAATATATAAAGTCAAGGAATTTTTTAGAGATCTCTGAAAAAGTCGTAAAAAGGGTTCTGAGTGCGAATTCAAGATTTTTTCGGTAATCCGCCGACGGCGGACCGCAGGCGGAGAGTTTCGAATTTGCAGTGAAGCGAGATGCAGAATTGTCGAAAAAATGTTGTTGAGCAACGAGGAACCCTGTATTTTTCAGAGCTCTCTTTTAAAATTGTGATAGTCTAATGAAAATGTCATAGTAACTACCGAGTGAAAATGTCGGCAGGATATCCTTCAAGAAAGGGAGTAGTGAAGGATGCTACTGACAATGAGAGACAAGCAGAGGGTAGATGTGATCATGGCAGTGATGGATGGAATTGATGGAGAAGGACTGTAACTAAACTGTAACCGTCCTAACCAAAAATAACCCAACATAACCAAATAAAATCCAACATGTCCTCTGTAACTGCTTGATATTTAATTAGTTGAAAATGGTGGGAAATCGCCTGAGGATTAAAATTGACTCAAAATCCCCCGGTGCTTAGCAGTGTGCCGATTCGATTCCGGCTTCAGGCACCATAATAAAATCAAGGGTTTAGCCAATAACAGACTAAGCCTTTTTTATTTGTTTTTAAAATTCCGGCGGAAGAATGGCGGAAGTTAACGACGCTTGATAGCTTATCGTGTATGCCGTACTGCTACCGTTTTTCATAGCAGGAGAAAAAGATCAGAGAAGTTTGCCTAACCATTAAAAAAAGAAAGCAAAAGGCAGGGGCCGTTTCTGACCCCTGCCTCTCAGACTTACTTATCATACGAGAATCAAATGAAGCGATGACCGAATGGAGCAGCGAGACTCTGCTCAACCAATAAGTCAGTTATAGTCTCTGTCGACTCAGTCTACTGGCAGATTGTCCCTGTATGGTCATCACTACAAGCCTTTATCCCGGTCGGTGAGCAGGTGGTATCCCCTTCTTTGATACATTTGCTTCCAACACCAAAACCTTCGTCAATTGTGCCATCTCCATCGTCATCAATTCCATTGCAGAGGTTCTCGATATCACGTTGTGGCTCGATATCCCCCGTGAGGCCTATATAATCATAACATTCGGCACAATTATCAATATGTCCGGTGCCGATTGCGAAGGCCATCGGCGTTCCAAGAAATTTCACGAAGCCTCCCAGTCTAAGTCCCTTGGCCTGCAAAAGAGGAGCGAATACATTTAGATTTTTCTTGATTACCTCTATCCCGTCTGCGCCAGCATCAGCAAGCACACTTAAGTTATAACCGAGATCTTGTCCATCGCATAGATAGCTAGAATCCGTGGTAGGATTACCGATGACACCTATCACATCTGGTGTGAGTTGGGGCTCGGACTCGGTGCAGGCTGGTGGATTAACACATACCAGTTCCGCCGTAAAAGCGCTTTCTATCTCAAAACTGGTGCATTCATCCAACAGCTTGCAATCGGCTGAGGTCTCTGCATTTAAAAAGCAATTTCTGGTAGCTGCGAAGTCTTGGTCAAGACCCGCATCGCTGCCTCGGTCAAGCACTAACGTTACCCGCTTGTTGCTGAAGCGTGTATTTGTCTCCACTACACCGTCGCTCGGATCTTTATCTTTTATCAAAATCCTCGGAGGAACTCCCGGTCTCAAACAGAAGAGTAACGGCATATCAGAACGAATATTATCGGCCAACAATCTATCAAAAGCATTCCTACATGGAAATACTTCACCATCCATATGCCCTTGCCCTGTGAAATTATTGCAACCTAACTTATTGTCCACCGTGAACGCATGACACTTACCCCGCTTCGTGGCAGTTTGAAGACTGTCACAGTCAACCTCCCCATCACTATTATGGGGTAGTAGGTCTTCGACTGTTAGCGGTGGATCTGCTGCAACACATTCATTCTGCAATGCTCCTCTCAGATTCAAAGCAGCATAGAGCATATTGAACAGGTCATCAGACACTCCATACAACACCTCTTTTGCTCCAGGAATCGGCATAGTCGGAATTCCAGCCACCGGGGTAAGAACGGCCTCTGAATCCCCCGCATCTGGAGCGGGTTCAGTCACCGAAATGGCAGCGTTGAAAGTGCCTGTAACCCCGTCAGAAGTGATTTCCAACGAAACGGGTTTTGGCTTTTCTTCTGGCTGCCCGTCTTGATTCACCTTCTGCAACTTGATGTTCTCATCGAGAGCAATGGGATCCCCATTCGGTCCAATGATCTGGATTGAAAGCGGATCCTTATTATCCTGGTTTTTCAACATTCCTGGGATATCTATGTCACCCTCCCTAAATGGTCTCTCAACTATCCCCGTATAGTCGATTAATCCAGGAAAATTCGGGTCGATAATGTTGATAACACTCGTCACAATGTCATTGATAAGTTCGACAAGATCTCCGATGAAACAGTTGAGCTGAGTCGCATTGCTGACAATCTCAACGGGGAGCTCGACTGTTCCCTCCTGAATCACGTTCTTGGGACTATCTCCCCCATTCTTCGCCAATTCCTCCGTGATGGAAAACCCAAGCTGTAAACCCTTCAGGGTGAATTTTACGTCCAGGTTAAGTAATACTTCACTGAGACAGACTTCGATTTCTATTGGAGGATCAATTGGAACTCCCAGAATGTTGTCAATTATAATTTTAGGCGCGTCTCTACACTGTCCCTCAAAATGCAACTTATCGATTAGGGTGTCGGGAACTTTTATAGCAATGCGGATCTTTCCTTCCTCAGGGATAGCCTCGCATTGAAAGTTCCCATCACCGAAGCTTACTTCTTGAATATCCACTAAAATGTCCTGCGGTTTACAGACAGGAAGGCCGGTGTCGATTTCATCGATTTTGACATTATAGTTGGTCAGCAAGCAATCAGTTGCATTCTTTACCGCTTCGGAGGCTGCGGCACATACAGAACTGAAGAAATCGTTTACTCCATCTTTGGAGATACCAAAGAGGATGGCATTATCAATCTTAGAACCGGGCTCGCCAACATCGTTCAAAGGCTGAAACGCCGGCACTCCCTGCTGCGCCTGCATCGGTACCGGCCAGCTTGAAGGTGGAGATGCCGACTCTATGATAGGTCCCGCTGTGTTGCCCAAAGTGAACCGGCGGGTCAAAAACGTAAGGTTGTCTTGGTCGTCTGCGGCTCCGGCAATCAAATCGTTCTGTCCGAGCTCAACTCTACCAAGCTGCGGGGGAAGGCTCAGGTTTGAGAGAGGCAATAGGATGTTGATGGGTAGCACGTATTCGTCTGCAGAACTCTCTCCATCTCCAGGGGTGAAGATTTGCCCGCTCACATCAAGCGACAACCCGTTCACCATCGCACTGGTAATGGGACGCCCGTGAAAGATCTTCCCCACAACAGGCATGGGGGTCTGGGAAGTCACTTCACCTTCTGCCGGCGAATAAATTTCAATGCCGAATACTGTTACCGCTCCCGTATCCCGGATGTCATCACGGTAGCACTCTGCACTGATAGGACTGGGCACCGCGCTGGAAAGAGGTTCGCCATCCACCACGATAATATGAGCCCCTCCCCCCAGGTTCTCAAGCTTCATGGTTAAAGTGTTAGCACTAAGGTTGAAAAGGCTCCCAACTTGAACCATCAGGTCAGAAACTGAGACCTGATATCCCTTTATGTTGACGATTCCTTCATAAGGACCCCCGGGGAAATCATTTACCGGATTCACGCCCAGTGCGTCAAGAATGTCCACCCCGTCTACTTTGACTGCAAGTGTTTTTGGATCTACGCGGGGGATTGCTACAAGGACCTTTATCACGTTCCCATCGGAAGCCGATACTACATTTCCTGAGGGCTGGATCACATCCAGATAGGGAAGAGGGGAGCAGTATGCGTACTCCACCTTCTGCCCAGTATTTGCTGTGACCCGCAATAGGGGTACGGGAGCAAATACATCGAGATACTGACCATTCATGTCTAATTTATAATCCTCGGGATCAATGCGGCTCGCAAGGTGCACCAGATTTCCATTCTGAACAGGCATGGATCCAAGGAGACTCCCATCAACATCGAGGGCGAGCATCTCGGCAGTAACCATCTCCGGCTCGGCATTACTGCTAAACTGAACCGTAAACTTGCCCTCGCAGGAGGTGCCCGGGTCGCCCCTCTTCCCTTTACTTTCTTTATAGGGTATCAAGGCACAGTAAACCGCCAGCTCCGCTGAAGCACAGCTCGGGTCTGTGAGGTCTGTGAGCCCATCGCAGTCATTATCTGCCATATCAGAACAGGTAACACCGTCTGGTCCCTCGGCAGATGCAAGGAGGGGTATAGCGTTACAGACAGTTCCCATTTGATCCGGACTGCAAATGAAGATACCCTCAGATGTGCACGCCCCAATGCCTGTGCTGCAAGGACTCCTTAGATTTGTAAAATCCTCATCCACCTGACCATCCCCGTCATTGTCCTTTCCGTCACACAATTCTGGGCTTTGGCAATCTCTATCAACAATATCAATTAACCCATCACAATCGTTATCTATGCCATCAACACAATTTCCTGTCCCCGGTGTATTCTCAGGAGAGGGCAAACCCGACCGAGCATTGCACTCTATGCCTTTCATGTCTGCTTTGCAGACCATAATGCCCTGGCGCGCACAATCGTACACCCCCACGCTGCAGGGTGTCCCAAGTCCTAGAAAGTCTTCATCGATTTGCACGTCATGGTCGTCATCCAATCCGTTACAGAGCCCTATCTCATTAGAGGTCTGGCAGTCGGGATCTGCGAAGTCAATGAGGCCGTCGCAGTCATTGTCAATTCCATCAAAACACCGTTGCGTACCCAACACTTCAGGCACACTCGATGGAGGGGGAACGGTTGCTTGGCAGAATACTGACGTCTGGTCCTCAGTGCACACCTTCTTACCAATTGTCCAACAGCCAGCGGTTGGTTGCGAGCAGTCGCCTATATCTTTTTCTATCAGTTTAGATCCATCGTTCCAACAGCCGGTGTTTGTTTGCACATTGCAGTCGCCTCCCACGTCAAATCCATCGTCAACTATCCCGTCTCCATCGTCATCGACACTGTTACAAAGAGTCTCGGGCTGGTTTTCTTGGGCCCAGGAATCTGGCGGTGCAATGAATGCGGGAACATACACCACCATGCTGAGAACAAGGAGTATGAAAATAGTACTTCTCACGTCAATGATTCTTTTCCTGCTTGCCATGTGGCACCCCTTTCTAGTAAAAACTATGATTGACTCCAACAACTGGTATTTAGACCTCATCTCGCTATCAACCCAATCGGGTAATACGATATTCAGTTGTAGTATGACAAGTTTTAATCATAAAAAAGGTATACTTGTCAAGTAGAATTTTAATAAAATAAATATACTATTGGACAATAAAATCGATGATTGGTTTTTAAAACAGTATTTGCTTATTTCTTTTCTTTGCTAATACTGGAGCTAAATTGGGGCAATGAATTTTTTGACAATGCACACAACGTTAATACAGGTTGGTATCAGTTACACCAGGATTTGTAGTCCACTGATTGAGTTTCTGCGGAAAGTAGGGAAAGGATATCCATGAGAGTTCAATAGAAAAAGGGATAGCACCGAAAAAGATGCTACCCCTCAATTGATTTTTACTGTGTCCAAATTGTGCCTATCAGGGTTTCATTCTACCTCATACTATATTCATACTATATTTATACTATTTGGAAAATTGTTTTAAAATTTCTTCTCCGAATTGTAAGCAATCCTTCCGTTGCAGGTAGTCATAATCTTCAAAGGGGCGGTTGACTTTCTTGTAATATTCCTCCATTTGTTTCAATGCTTCGGCGTCAAACAACCTTTTAGTCATCCGGCCCGGAAAAGATTTTTTTAACATAGGATTATTTCCGCATAGTTTGGAAATCATATCGAGATACCGGTTAGCGATTTCGGTTCCGCCCACACCGCAGACAACAAATACAGCCCTCACTTTTCCTGAGATTTTGGCGGCTTTTTGAGTGAGTAACGTTTCCAGCGGCGAAGCTACCTTTTCGTTGTAAATTCCCGAGCCGACAATCAGGTTATCAACAGCCGAGAGGTCAGGGTTTTCCCTGGCGTCAAATACCTCGGCAATGCCCCCCATGCCTTCGGAAATCCATACGGCAGCGTCACGGGTACTGCCGTAGCGGCTGCCAAAAAGAACAGCCCATTTCCCCGGTCCGGCATTGGAGTAAAACTTCAATGGATAAGCATTGGAAGCCATTAAAACGAAGCCACCGCCGATAAAAACTGTTTTCATAAAATCCCTTCGTTTCATCTTTACCTCCTGATATCAATTTACTCCCCATATTCTCCATAGTTATTGTATTCTTCAGCTACGGTAGGCAGGTCTTCCATAAGCCGGACCAGGATCTGATAAGGATAACTGACCGTAAGCTCATCTGCAGCCAAGCCGATATACTTCCTCCAGGCAACATCGCTGTACGTGAACGATGGTTTCTTCGTTACATACGGGTATTGGATTGCAAAGGAACATCCGCCATTCCCTCCAAAACCCTGTACAGGTTCTCCTGCTATATAACAATAGGTACGATTGAGTATATCCGCTGAACGGGGTGTGCAGAAAATCAAGACAAGGTCAGGATCTTTGATGTCCTTAAAGAGGCCCAGCTGGACAGCTGCATTTTTCTCAACCACAGGTGGAATTGCCTTCTCGGATTCGTAGAGATAGCGAATGGCCGTATCAACATCCCGATATCCTTTGCTTATCTGAAAATGCACCTTCAGCATCTCTATTTTTTCATCTTCAGAAGGGGGAAGTGCCACGCCTGTGGCAACAACACCTCCCGTACAGAACTGATGATCGAGGTTGGTGTAAAAGGTTTCCCCTGTCTTGAGTACCTCGCCGATCTGAGTACACATGCCGGGAAATGCCCTTTCCTCATACTTTCGAACAAACCGTGGCTCTTCCTTCCACACCTTGATTGCCACAGGCTCTTTTTTCATGCCTAACATGTCCTTCATGATATGTATGATTTGATTATTGGTCACAACTCCCTTCCCTCCAATCTAAAAGGATACTGAAAAAGCCACTTTTGTAAGCTGATCAAAAATGCTTCCGCCCGTGGCGGACAAGGCGCCCGAAATCCTGAGGAGTGAGGCGTACTTGGACGTACGTCGCAACGACGAAGGACGAGGGGAATCCGCCATGGCGGACAGATGAACGTTTTTCAGCAGCCTGTTAAAGTTTCCCAGTCCTGCAACCTATCTGAGGATAATTCTCACCGGTGTCGCATTCACCAAACCGTGCATGGTGCTCTTCTCATAGATATTGATGTCTTCATCATTTTTCCTCTTCTTCATTTGACAGTCTCAGAGTTTTGCTGACCGAATGTGTGTTTTGTATCTATTAATGATGTTTCTGTATAAAGTCAATACATATTCTTGAGATCTCTGAAGAAATCGAAAACAGAGTTCCGAGTGCGAATTGAAGATTTTTTCGGTAACAATTCTTATTGAGCGAAACGGCTGCAAATTCGGCTGTCTGAGCGAAAGCGAGTTTCGAATTTGCAGTGAAGTGAGATTTAGAATTGTCGAAAAAATGTTGTTGAGCAACGAGGAACTCTGTTTTTCAGAGATCTCTTCTTAGTAACACTATTATAATGCAGCTTTCATACAAAGAATTTAAACAACTACTGCCTGTTGCCTTATGCCTAACGCCCTTTAAGCCTTCCTCACCCGGCAGAGTGCGGACTTGAGCCCAGGGAATCCGGAAACAGGATCCCTCTTCTCATGGTCAGTGAGCAGGTTGCAGTCGAACTCTGCCCAGCCGTGAGGGATATGGACGACACCGGGCATGATCCCGTCTGTCAATTGAGCCTTGATGGCAACCTTACCCCGGAGTGATTCCACTATTACCTTGTCTCCGTTCTTTACCCCGTTCTTCTGAGCTGTTTCATGGTGAATCTCAAGATAAGGCTCCGGATGAAGTTTCCTTAGGGCAGGTATGTTCCGATGCTGGGAATGGAGATACATGGGCAGCCGGGTGCCGGTAACCAAGGTAAGGGGATAATCTTTAGCAAGCTCAGGCGTGCTCATAATACTCTCCATGGGTTCCCGGTAAACGGGGAGGGCATCATATCCATTCGATGCCAGGGAGTTTGAATAGATCTCTATCTTTCCCGAGTAGGTATAGAATCCATTCTTCAGGAAATTACCGGGCGGCAGTTCATGCATGATCCCTTCTGGATGCTTTTCCAGCTCTTCATAGGTAACATCCACACCTTTCAAAAGAAAATCGGCTGCATCCTGAAAGCCCTGCCAGGGAAAATGGTTCCCGTATCCCATCTTTTTCGCAAGCTCCCACCAGAATCGCCAGTCCTGCCAGCACTGTCCGCCGTCAACCACCTTTCTCTGGAGATTTAAGGGCATCGTCCCAAGCTCTTCCCGCTCAAGGAAGAAGGCAGCGGGAAGAACCAGATGCGCATACCTGGCTGTTTCTGTCATGAACAGGTCTACGACGGCTATAAACTCAAGCTTCTTAAGCGCCTCCCTCACCTTGTTCGTGTTCGCAAGCTGGGGGATCGGCGCACCGCCTGCAACGATCATTGCCTTGATGGGGCTTTCCTTCTCAAGCATTTTTTCTATTACCACCAGCGCCTGTGCCTGGTTGATCATACTCACGAACATGGGGTGCTCATTCATCCCGATAGGTTCGCCTTCAGGTGCAGGGATACCCTCAATCCCCTCGGGCGCAAAGAGGGTGGGAGCAAGGAAGGTGTTCCCTCCCTTGACATCAATGTTTCCCGTAAGGGAGAGCAGAATATTGAGCGCCCTGATCGTCTGGACCGTATTGGTCTGGTGCTCAACACCGTTACCGGGGATAATACTTGCCGGTCTGGTTGTGGCGAACATGCGGGCTGCCTTCTGAATCTCACCCTTAGGAACCAGGGTAATCTTCTCGACCTTTTCCAGGTCATAGTCCCTGAGCATCTCCCTGAGCTGGCCAAACCCTGCGGTATGGTTTGCAACGAACTCCGCATCGAAAAGCTTTTCGTCGATGATTACCCTCATCATCCCCAGGGCGAGGGCACCGTCTGTCCCGGGCCTGACCTTGAGGTGAAGGTCGGCAAGTCTGGCAACGGCAGGCGTCATCGGGTCAATGATGATAAAGCGCACCCCTTTCTCTTTCAGCTCGTTAAAGATCCTGATGGTGCGGGGCAGGTTGCATCCTACCATATTGCCGCTCGAGAAAGGGTCTGATCCCCAGATGACAACGCACTTGCTGTTTTCAGCATCTGCAAAGGCCAGGCTTCCGAAGGTGGTGATCCCGCCCAGGAGGAAGGGGATAAAGCATTCACTGGCAGCAGAGCAGAGGTTTCGTGTCCCGTAGATGGTGAGGAACCGCTTCATCATGAACATGGCAAGGCAGTTCTTCAGATAAGTCTGACCGTGATAAACAGCGAGACTGCTCGCGCCATACTTCTCCTTTACCCCATTCAGCTTGCCGGCAAGGAGGTCGAGGGCTTCATCCCAGCTTATCTCCTTCCATGTGCCGTTCTCCTTTTTCATGGGGCTTCTCAAACGGTCCGGGGCATTGAGGATATCCTTCGCCGCAGTCCCCTTAACGCAGAGGTCTCCCTTGCTGCGCAGGTGCTCTTTCAACCCTTCTACCTTCTTTACCGCATTATTCTCAACCGTCACCTGCATTCCACAGGTACTCTCACAGATCCCACAGAATGTCTTAATCGTCTTTTCCATCTTTACACCTCGTGGTTAGGATTTTGGTAGGCTTAAGAATATATCGCGAGACCTCTTTTTGTGCCACTTCTTTTTATAGGACCGCCGGACACACCTTGAGCTTCACCTGTCACGCTATATCATTCTGTATGGCCACATCCTCCCTGATGAGCCCGGCAGGCATTGTGGACAGAAAGTTCCTGAAGTTTATTCTCTCCAAACAGGGTGAGGTTTTCCTTTACGGTTAAAGCCCCGGCCGCATATACCTTTACCCCCAGGGCATTTAACTTCGTTATTGCGCCTGCACCTATCCCGCCGACAACGAGTGCATCAACGCTCTTCCCACCAAGTGCCATAACAGGATTACACGCTCCATGGACA
>Ga0315284_10009325_pt1 | contig 13991 bp, 5 predicted proteins | sample YL17G09_16_MG_FD_203696 | JGI IMG/M metagenome (GOLD analysis project Ga0315284, IMG submission 203696) | Sediment microbial communities from Yellowstone Lake, YNP, Wyoming, USA - YL17G09_16 | ecosystem: Environmental > Aquatic > Freshwater > Lake > Sediment | place: USA: Wyoming | collected... | reverse complement strand
GATCATATGAAGGCTCTACTGGACAAGAATTTTCCGAATCATCGGTGCCATCATGTGGAAGCTATTATGAATAAACCAAAATACAATGGGATAACAATGGCGCACATGGTTGCAATTATGAAGGGGATGACATTAGGAAAGCCATTTTTGGTGGTTGAAGATGATATTATATTTAATGATAAATATTTTGATGAGAGTGAATTGGAGGCGAGAATATCAGGAAAAGAAAAACCGGATGCGATATATTTAGGCTTGAGTTATTGGGGGAATATGAAAATGAAGCGGAAGAAATTATTGGCAGAATGCATGAATAAAGATGAAAAAGTAGTTTTAATAAACAATAAAGTATTTATGAAGAAGGGGGCGAGAGGCGAAGATTGGAATGATAATTTTTTCAGAATACGAGACATGTATGGTGCGCACGCTATTTTATACATAAACAAGCAATATATGATAGAAACACTGAAAGTTTGTATACTGGCGGTTAGCGAAAATAAGCCCCATGATATTTATTTGCATAAACTACAAAAGAAATATTTGGTTTTAGGGCAAAAATACCCGTGGTTTTACCAATTGGGGAAAATAGGTGGGCAAGAAACTGGGACAAATATTAATTTTAGTAGGGTTCGGAAAATTGTATCAGAAAATTTATAGCATAGTAATAATATGCCTGAAATTGATTTTTACACAGTAAAAGGAGAAATTATTAACAGATATTTTGAATTGGGACTGGATGATAATGTATTCTACCGCTGGGACGCTGTAGTTGATAAGGTTGAAGACAATGAGAAAAAGAAGAGTTTTGACGATGTTATGAAATGGCGAGGGGAACGCGAGAAGTGTTTACGACGAGAATTGGAGCGCTTGGGCGTACCTTTTCTGGCACATAGTTATAACGTGCGCCATTATGTAATGTATGGGCGGGGTCTTTTGAACCATGTGGTTCGAGAGATGGTGAAAATGAATTATTTGTTTGAGAAGTGTGATATTCAAAGGAAATGGGAAGAATATAAAGTGAAGCGAGGCAAGCAAATTTATACATTTGATGAGAAAGACCGATTTTATGAGAAGGAATATAGGAATGCTAGATAAAGACTAGATAAAACTTAGTTTCTCTCAAAGAGAAACTAAGTTTTATCTCTTGAGTTAGAAAATCTTTGATTTTCTAACTGACTAGATAAAAAACTAGAAAAAAATGATAGTAAAAATTATATAATTTTTTGAAATTAGTGGATTGCACAAAATGAAGAATCGCAATCTCTTATTTTTGATGCTAATGTACAAACATTTTTTGTTTGGATTGAACAACGGATTTCAGCTTCTTGGTCTCAAACCATATTGCAATGGTGTTGATTTTTCAGATGAATTATTGTTGCCTTCCAACAGGCTGCATTTTCTTTCAAGATCTAGCATTATGATGCGGCTGATGGTGAGACTTCTTGAAAATAAAGCGGAAACTTCAGTGAATAAGATTATAGAGAGAAAAAGACTGAAATGCATATGCTCTCCAGTTTTTTCATTGAAGCCGTCAATTGAATCTTCTTTTGAACTTTTTGCAAGGATCAAGGGACGACCAACATATTCAATTTGTAGGATTGAAATTCTACCTAGTCCAGAATCTCATTTAGTGGTTTTGCATCTGAAGACTTTATGCAAGTCTCCTAAACCACATTGGATGGATTTTTCGAAGTGGATTGGATTAATGCCACAAGATGACAAGATATATACTTTTGATCTGATAGAAGTTGAAACAACATGTCAAAAAGGACCAAAAGCAACTCGAAATTCATTTCCGATTAGTGCAATACAAGGAGAATATTGTGCAAATGGAAGAATTATTGATGGGTCACTTCTAGTATCATTTAGAGGAATATCACGGACAATCATTGCACATTCCTACGGTATTGGGGCAATTGCATTTCATCCAATTGGAACAATTGTTTCAATACTTGCAACATACAATGGATTTGACAAAGAAGTCAAAATATGGTATATTCCATCTGAGTTGTCTTCAAATCCAGTTTTAATTTCAATTTTGAAGATTCCAGACTCAATCGTTCTTTCTATTACATTTCATCCAAAACTTCCAATTGTTTTTTTTGGGAAAGTCAATGGGGATATAGAAGTTTGGAGGGCAAACTAAATCAATTAAACAACAATAGTATATTTTTTGGTGGTTTTGTCTTTTAATTTTTCAGTAATTGTTTTATGGGTGAAAGAATTGGTGATTGACTTTATTTCTTTTCGAAAATTATATTTTGGTTCGAGTTTATAATAGTTGCTAATAATTTCGTACATTTTTTTAGTCCCAGATGATTCAGACCGTTCAAAATTGAATATAGTTTTATTTTTGAATTTTTTGAATTCTTTGATAGGCATTCCAATTTTAAAGAATTTTTTAAATTCTTTATTTATATTTTCTAGACAATTAGTAAGTATTTTTTTATTCTTCTTGCAATTAAACTGTATAATAAATTCGAGGATATTAACTCCCGAATCTGATACTGACCCAATACTATAAATTAGTTGGTTTTTATCGCGCAATTCTATGAATAATAAGGAAGATAAACCACCAGTTAGATAATTAGTAAAAATATCAAAAGCGATTTGTTCTTTTATGGTGCATTCTGGTACTATATATTTCATTGATACAAAATAGGATTTATTGTTGGGGAAGTTTTTGGAGAGATTTACAGTTTTGGAGGGATTGTATAGTGATAATGATGGAGTTAGACATTTAAAAAGGTCTGATGTTTGGATTGGTTGTATTACAGATGGATTCCCAGAGTATAATTTGTATTGGGATTTCCAGATTTTTTCGATGGGGTTTTTATTTTTGGTGGTGGAAGTGAAGAAGACTATATTTTGTGGGGTATAAAATTTTTGGTAATATTGGAGTATATCTTTTTGTTTTATTTTTTTGAGAATTGGAATATATCCAATAATTGGGTGAACAAATGGATTTTCTTTTTGATAAATAATTTTAAGAGACATTTGTTGTGCAAATGACATTGGGTTATTCATTTTTTCAACGAGTTCATTGATAACAACCTTTCTCTCATTATTGATATCTTCTTCACGAAAAAGTGGATTACAAACAATTTGGATTAGGGTGGCGATGGCTTCTTTGATGTAGATATTTGGGGTAGAAATATAATAATATGTGAAAAAAGATGAAGTCGCAGCATTAACATTCATACCATTATGATTTAATTTATTATTAAGATTTTTAAGATTTGTGGAATATTTAGAACCTTTGAATATGAGATGTTCAATAAAGTGGGAGATACCTTTTTCTTTTGGATTTTCAAAAATAGATCCAGTGAATATAATGATTGCAACAAATGAGAATTTAGGATTTGCTAATTTATTTTGATAAACATGAATTTTAGGTATCATTAGATTACTAAAGATTTAAATAAAATAAATTCTAAAGATAAAATAGAATACATGGCAACAAACAATGATAAAACTTTGGCGAGATTGACAAAATTATGGAATTTTTGGACCGCATTTCGATGGTATTTAATCGTGATACTGATATTTGTAGGAGGAATTGTTTTTTATAAAAGAGAAACAATTGGTGTAGGGAATGCTTTAGTATATATTGTATTTTTTATATTGTTTTTAATGGTGATATTAATGTTTAAAGATAAAAGTAGCGTGTCATTCGCTATAAATCCATTACCACCTCATTTAGGATTAGATGGTGTGAGTAATGAAATTCGATAAAAATTATATCTAATTTATAATTAGATATGAGTTTACTGGAAAATTTTGCTGATTTTTGTTATTCACCACAGCCAGGAGGTACTACCGATATTTTTGCAGATAAAAATCGTATAGTAATTCAGAAGGAATTGGATGAATTAGTTGATACTGCAAAAAAAGAAACTTTGTTAACAGCCGAAATAAAAAAATCAGATGAATTGGAGAAGGAAATACAAGGTATGATTGGAACAATTAAAGATCCAGATCCAACAAAAGATAAATTTAGAAATAGATTTCCATATGGTGAAAATAAAATAGATACTACTAATCCTGCATTAACCAAACTAGATTCAATTACTAAAACAACAATTAACGATATGGATGAATCTGGAATTGCTTTTGCGAGATTATGTAAAATATTATTTCCTAAAATTTATAATGATATGGATGAAAATATTTTATCAGATATTTTTGGTTCAATTGCTGATTATCCATTTATAGATAAAAAATCATGTGGTATGATGTCTATTCAAAATTTATTTGAATTATTTTATACATTTTATATTGATCAAAATCATCCACCTAAATACCAAATTGCAATAGATCCAAATATGTTTTTTAATAAATTTGTTGAAATTTCATCATTATCTTTGAATGAGGTGCCATATCTTGATTCAAAAGATTTTATAGCAGAAATACCAAAGATTTATGAATTTAAACCAGAGTATTGGTATTCTGATGATTCACGGGGTAATTTTGATATAGATTTTTCAATAGATGGGAAAGATTACGTGAAAGATTCTTATGGAGCTTTTTTTAAGGCACCAGTTTTGAGTACATTTAGTAATATTCGTGGATCTCCACTAAAACTCGATAAAGAATTTTACAATCCTAGTCCTTTAGGTACATATGCTAGAAATAAAGATACTATGCTGTCAAATGACAATAAAGTTTTTTGTTTATTATTTCAAGAACAAAAACTTGATGCATCTAGAACCGAAAATATTATGGAAAACTATCGGATTCCGGTTAAAGGAGCTACAACAGTAAACCAAGATGTATTACGATTATTATATAATGTAGCAAATACGCAACCAATGGATGGTGTTCTGATTGATCCATCAATAGACTATAAAACATTTTTTTTACCTATGGATACTAGAACCAAATATTTTACTGATGCAATAATCACTGAGCCATTATCTAAACAATTTGGTGGTAAAAAAAAATTAAAAGGTGGTTCAACAATAAATCTATATGATATATCTGGTGGTACTCCAAATATACTCACAAAAAGAATTGCAGAAATATATAATCCAAAAATATTTATAAATTCAGTTCAAAAATTTAATCAAGTAAAAGGAAAGTATTCAGACACCGACTTAGAAAGTTTGATACTTAAAATACAAACTACAACAGTTCTGCCTATTTTTTATGGTAACTCAAAGGAGACTAATGGTTTGAATAACCTTTTTTCATTTGAGGAATTACGTTTCTTATTTCATTGGAGTAGTATTTATACAACATATAAAAAATTATTACATCATTTTTTTAATAATATTTATGTATGTTATGAATTTTATTCAAGAGTTATTGTCAACAAATTTATAGATGAATCAAAAAATACAAAAAATAAAAACACTGAAATATTTGTTAATATGCAAGAAAAGATATCAAATATATTAAAACAAATAAAAATAATGATTCAATTATTAGAATATAATTTAATAAAGCCTAATGTTGAAACAAATGTAAGGAATTTATTTGCAGGATTTAATGTGATGAATAAAGGAGAAAGAACTACGAATACTACAACTGGTAAACCATTTCCTCCCAATATTTTACAAGATAATTATTTTAAAGATTATTGTTTATTAGGCAATAATCCAAATAAATATAAGTCATTCATCCAATTATTTTGTTTAAAACACGGTATTGAATTTGGAGGAATTCCAATAGTATACTCGGATAATATGGAATATAATAATAATATACCAATTTGTTTCAGATATTTTCTCCAGTATCGATTTTTAGCAAATAAAAATCTAAAAGATTTACTGGTAATATCTCAAAGAGAGAATTATCAACAACCACCAACAAATGAAATTAAGGCAATTGAAGAAGATAGTGATAGAAAAGTTATACAAATAATTGATCAGTTATCTGGTATAGATAGTTCGATGGAAAAAGCGAGAAAAATTATTACCCAATCAATTATATTTGTTACAAGATTATACATTAATTTATTAAATATTATTAGTAAGAGAATATCAGATGTTTCACTTCGATTTAAATCTAAACCAAAAGTAATAGATTCTCCTGAAAATAATAGGGAAGTCGGAAAATTTAAAGAACGGATTTATTCTTTTTTAAATATTTTAAAAGATAAACTGGTTACATCAGATAATTTAAAATTATTTTTATATGGACAATTATATAATTATATCTATAGAATAGATATTTTATTGAATATGAAAAAATTAATGACTACGGATGAATTTAAATCAATAATAGATGGTATGGGAATTAATTTAAAAATGACAGATAGAGAGATTCAGACATTTGCAATAAATATAACTAAGATTTTAACAACTTCAGCTGATCAAACAAAAATAAAACACAGATTATTTGGTTTATTAAGACCACAGCAAGAGTTATCAAATAATGCAAAAAAATTAGTAAATTTAAATTATGATCCAAAAGCACTTACTCCACAATGGTGGGTAGATGTTGAAAGAAAATTTTTGAAAATTCATCCAAATAAAAAATTATTTGTAGTTGCGGTTGAACCTGTTATAAATTTGGGGAAATTTTCAAAAATTAATGTTTACTTAATTGATATTTTTGGAACTGCTCAATCATCAGTCGATAAACCGATTGTAAGAAATTATGTAAAAACAATTGAAGAATTTAGTAAAAATAATAATGGCATTTTGAAAAAAGAATGTTATGGTGATAATCAATTGATTGAATTATCTAGTTATTTCCTTTGGTATCAAGGACTTAAAAAAATATTTACAGGTTTGATCCGTAAAAATCCAGGACAATATAGAAAAAGTGAGTTAGGAAGATTATGGTCAGATTTTATTGGAAAAAGGCAGGTTAAAAATAATAAAGATGCTGGTTTTAGTAATTATGATATTATGATAAGACTTTTAAAAGGAAAATTAGATAGATTTGTTCAAAAAAGTAATAATAAGTCAAAAAAAGTAGAAATGTCCATATTAATGGGATATGATGATACACAATTATCAAAAATTTTAAGGAAAAATGTTCTTGGATTGAGAAAAACGGAGCATAGATTTGCAAATACAGATAAAAATGGGTATAATGATTGGCAATTATATGTTATTCAAAAGAAAGATTATACTAATATTCAGCCATTTCGATTATGGGCTTGGAATTTATTAATGTCAAAACCATGGTTTTTTAATAATACGAATCTTCCGGGAAATGATTCAGTACCAGAGAGTAATTTTAGTAAAATGCAAGTACCATTTAAAAAATTTTTCATTAAAGTTGGAGATTTTGGTATTTCATCTTATTTATTAGAATATTTTAAAATAATTTCAGATCAATTATTGGAGAAAAAAGATAATAAATCAGTTTTAAACAGATTAAAAAATAAATATAATTTTATTTCAATGTATAGATTGTCTGAGATGGAAATTATAAAAAAAAGTAATCTTACTTTGGAAGAAGGGATTAATGTGACAGATAAACAAATTATTGTAAGAGATTTTGCTAATCCAAATGAAAATGGTGGTCCTCTTCCTCTAGGTCATTCTCCTCTTCCTCTAGGTCATTCTCCTCTTCTAGGTCATCCTCCTCCAAGTTTTGGGCATCATATTACTAGAGCTCATCTAAGTCATCCTCCAACTCCAACTTGGTTACTACCACCAATACATGATTCAGTTAGGACTAGTGGTATAGTGCCATCACCAATGATGACATCAATGGTAACCTCAACTGGGAGTGGTATTGGTCATTATGCTTCACATTCCTTTATGCCTTCTTCTGCTGCTTCTGCTGCTTCTGCTGCTTTTACTCCTCCTTCTCCAGCTAGACCGATTGTTGGATTTACTTCAGAAATGGCCGCAAGAACACTACCACCACTAAGCTCTAATAATTTTGCTAGAATTATGGGTCGCTCAGCCGCATCTACATCCACTTCTAGTCAATGTAATAAAAAATCAGAAATTATAGAATTATTGAAAAAAAAATTTAGTGATAGTACAGGAGGCTTTAAAGACAAATACTCTAATTTAAGCAATATTATTGAAGGAAAAACTTATTGTCGTAATATATTTATTTCTAAGAATGGTAAGAGTGAAAATATTAGCTTTGAATATTGGTATTATATTGATGAAACAGATAGAATATCTCATTTTGCTAGAAAAAATAATGATAATTTAGAACCACTAGAATATGATAATTTCAAAAAATGTTATTATACTGAAAAATCTAGAATATTCATTGAATTCCCTCCCAACACAATAGATATAATAGATGCAAGTAATATTAAAAAAATTCAAAAATTAACATGGACTCAAGCAAATCAATATCATTGGGTAGATCAACAATCTGCAGCCCCACTACCAATTCCATCATTACTATTACCAAAATCCCCATGTAGTTTTGATTCAGAAATTGGCAATATGTTAAAACAAAAATTTAGTAATAATAGTAGAAACGGTAGAAATAGGGAATATAAATCTGGCTATTCTTTTGTAGAACAATTTAAAGATAAAATAATGTATTGTCGTCATTTATTTAAATCTAAGTCTAATGGTATTAGCTTTGAATATTGGAGTTATTATAATCCAACTACAAAAAAATATGTTAATTTAGCGAGTATAAATGATGGTATTCCAGAAGAACTGTCATATTCAATAAACGATCCTGTACACTATTATACTTTAAATCCGAAAATAATTATTGATGTAAAAAATTCAGTAATAATAGATTATAAAGATAATCTTACAAAAAAATACTTAATATGGAGTTCAGACAAATATTATCATTGGGCAGATAAAGATTTACCAATTAATCAATTGAAAGAAGAAGAAAGATTTCAACTTGATATGTTCAAGAAAGGACCTATTTATAGTATGCTGATTACTAGTTTTTCCAATAAGAATCATAAGAAGTTAGAGGAAGGAATAGAAATAAAATATGAAAAAATAAATGATATGCTTTATATTGTATGTAATTTTAAAAATAATTCTAAGGATATAATTTTTCAAATATTTATTCATGCTAATAAAAAAGATAGAATTATTTATTATTTTATAAAAAAAAATATGAGTGGTCGTATGTATGAATTAGATAGAAGCCTACGTAATTCAGAAGAATATTATTTCAAAGATAATGAAGGTATCTGTATTATTTCTCTTAAAGAGAAAAAAATACTATATACAAAGAATGGGGATAAAACTAATGAAGAATTAAAATTATATGAGGACCATTATTTCAAATGGTCGACAGTTGGAATTAATTCGACTGTATCTTCATCAAATAATCTTATACAACAAGTAATTATAGAGAGATTAACAAGGGAATATGAAAATAATTATATTACTATTCCACATACTAATGAAAAAATTGAAGAAATAATAATTCTAAAAGACAAGAGAAAATTAAATTCGAGAAATAGTAAAAATAAATTATTACATTACAAAGTATTATCGAATGAATTAATAGCATATTTATCTGATGATGATACCGAATATAAGTTTAAATATACTTTCGATATACATAATTTTTGTATATTTGAATCTATTAAAAGTAGAAATTCTTTTATAGTTATTTTTCCAAGTGGTTTAATTGTATCAATTCTAAATTTTAATAGATCTAAATTATCTACAGCAACTCTTGCCAAAACCGGTGAGGTTGTTTCTTGGAAAGAAGGAATTGATGAATGGGAAAGTTTACAACAAATATTAAAAAAGGGATTTGATGAAAATAATGCATTTAATGAAATAAATAAAATATTAGATGCAAAATTTAAAGAAAATTATATGTATTATGATAAAGATAAATATTGTATTGTTTTTTATGATAAAACAGATAAAATTGATATAACAGATGATAAAATCAAATTATTTATGTCATCTGATTTGAAGGTTCAAGTAAAAAATATTGAATATTATTATAATAAAGAAAAAGATGGAAATTATTTATTTATGACTAATGATGATAAAGAATCCCAATCATTAGTTATTACAAAAGATGGTGATTTATATATTTATTATACTGAAAATATTGATAATAATTATATAATTTTCAGTATAATAGATGGCAATAAAGTTGATTGGATAAATGGAAATAATTTTGAAAGAAATATTAATCCTATTAAGAAACTTTTTGAAAAAAAAAATAATTCATCTAACAATAGTGCAATAAAAATTAATAATATATTGAAGAAAAAATTTATTAATAATTTCTTTGAAATTGATAAAAATTGTGGTGGTATTTTAAAACAAAAAGGAAAAGAAGTAAAACTAGAGAATATAGAATTAATGTATTTTAATAATGAACAACAAATTACTACAAATAATATGACTTTTAAATTTCAAAAAATAAAAAATGGAAATTATTTATTTTCATATATGGTCGATGAATCTAATCTACCAGTTTATTTAATAATTACACATAATGGTGACATTTATCTAATGTCTCATCCTCAGAATAATAATCAAAAATATTTAACACTCATAGAAAAAAGTATCGATAAAATTGTTGAATGGAAAGAAGATGATAATTATAAAAGAAATGTTGAACCAATTTTGAGAGAATTATTGCACAATAATAAATCTATACTAAAAAATGTAGTAAATAATTCTGGATCCGGAAATACAGCTGAAATATTAAAAAAAAACGTTAAAAAAACTATAATTCCAAATGTGATGCTAGAATCACAAAATGGAGTATCTAATAATTCTAATGTAGATGAAAAAATTATTGAATTATTAGGAATTAAATATGGTGGATTTATTACAAAAGATAATGATTTAGTCAAAATTTATAAAAATATAAATGAGTTTAAAGGAGAATATATTTTTACATATACATTAAAAACCGATATTATTGCAATATTTGGTAACAACAAATTTCGTTTTCTAAAGAAATTCGATGACAATTATTTATTTGTGCCAGAAAATAAAAATGATAAAAATGAGAATATTGTGATTATTATGAAAGATGGTAGTATTTTTGGTAAATATAAATTGCTTTGTTATGAACTTATAAAAAAAGATAATGTCCTTGTCTGGGAAAGTATTGATTGTAAAGATATTAATTTATTTATAAAAAATAAAAGTGGGACTAATTCAAAAAGTTTGGGAGCTGCTGCTGCTTTACCTGTAAATTTGAATAGTTCTGCTGCTGCTTTACAGGTTAGTTTAAATAATTCTGTTACTCAAAATTACAACAATTTATTAAAAAATAATAAAGATGCTAGTAAAAGAAGTAGAAATATAGTTCCAAATATAGATAATATCTTATTGAAATCTAGTAATTCTAGTAAAAATTCTATTCTTGATATATTGGGAAAAAAATTTACTATTAATCAAATTAATAAAAATTATTTTATTTTATCAGCTAATAAAAGACCACTATTAACTTACTATTCAGATCATAATTTTTTTAGTATATTACCAACTATATCAAAAAACATATACATATTTTTCGAGAAAAATAATAATAATTATATGTATGAATCGAAAAAAGATAATTCTTATTTAATTATTGAAGAAGATGGTAATGTTTATATTTACAAACCTGATGACAATATAAATCATATGATTCTCATAATAGATACAAATATTGGTAAAGCTGAATGGGAAATTATAAATACTAATGGTACAAATGTTAAAAATCTTTTTGAAGTATTAATGAAACAATCTTTGGAAAATAAATCTAGTCTAGGTTCCAAAGCGGCTAGTAATGTAAAAAATAATAATTCAGAACTTATTACAATAATAAATGAGATAGTGATTGCTTCATTAGAAAAATTTGGAGAAAATTTATTATTTATAGAAAATAATGAAGAACAAAAATTAGGTATTAGAACCAATCCTGATGTTGATGATAAAATACTTACTTATGATTTAAAAATATTAAAAATTGATACACTTAATAATATTTTTAGTTATAGAAGAATTATAAAAAATCATTTAATATTTTTTTCTACTAATTTTTTTTTGATTATTACACCCGATCCCGATAATTCTATTATTGCTTATAATGAAAAAAATAAAATAAATAAAATTCTGTTTAAAAATGATGAAAATGAAGTTAGCTGGGAAAATTTAAGTCTAGATTCGAGTCTAAATAAGTTGATTATTGAAGTTATTGATATCTATAAACAATCTCAAAATAATTCAAATAAAATGGAAAGAAACTCGGCAGCTGCTGCTGTTAGTTTAAATAGTTCTAATAATAAAAAAACTATTCAAGATGTGCTGCGTTTACCAAAATTTAATGATCATATTATTACTCCTACAAATAATATAAAGGTAATTTTAAAAAATACTGATAAAAAAAAAACTGATAATGAACTATTAACATATTATTTGAAGGACGATGTATTTATAATAAATAAATCAGAATTTGAATATGATAAAAAACAAAATGGAATTTTTTTGTATTCAACAAAAAAAGATGAAAATATTTTTTTTTTACTTGTTACAGAAGATGGTAATTTCTATATATTTAATAAAACTAATTGGTATACGATTCTCACGAAAACTGGAGATAAAGTTGAGTGGAAAGAGGGGACTAATTTTAGTGGAAATGTTAAACTTAATTTAAAAAAATTACAAAAAAAAAATAATACTAGATTGATGCTTCCAAATGTAGAAAATGGAGCTGCTGCTTCACATGCATCTGCATTATTTAATAGATTATTAGATATTTATAGATCGAATATTACAATAAACGCTAATATAATGTGTATTAATATAGATGGAAATAATGATGCAAATATTGGTGATAAATTATATTACAATATAGATCATGACATATTTTATACAGATACTATTAAAGATTTTAAATATTATGGTAATAAATCTGAAAATTATTTGTATGTGAGTAATTCTACGGGAAATAAATTACTTATTACAAAACGTGGTTATGTCTATTTTATTAATAAAAATAAGACAGATACTTATAAACTTATAAGAAAAGAAGGTAATTTTAAATGGGATCAAGAAAATAGAGCCAATACAACTATTAAAAATACTATCGAATTGATAGAAAAGAATAATTCTGTTTCAAATAAAATGCCAGCAAGCTTAGGAGCTGCTGTTGTTAGTTTAAATAGTTCAGCAGCTAGTTTAAATAACTCATTAAATACAAAAAAATTTTATACCAAGTTCGCACAACATATACAAAGAACACAGTCAGTTATTCTAGACCATATACAGGGCAATACTGAAAACATATATAATATTGCGACATTTAAAAATAATCAGAATGCAGATATTTTCAAGATATTATATGATGCTCATCCTAGAAATAGAATGTTTTATTTTATTGATCTAGATTCTCAGACCAAAAATATAACTCCAATAGATATTTCTGAAACAGATTTTACATCATATGTGTATAATCCTAAAATAATTAAATATACGTTTAGTTTTCTTAATGGTAAAGCAGAAATATTCCGGATAATTGAAGAGAAAACAGAAATATTAAAATACACTGGTAAATTAAATGGTTCGGGTGGATATAAATGGGAGGAGGATGACCGCTACGAAGCATGACTATTTAATAATTCTTTTCCATATCAAAAAATATCTACTATATTATCAGATTACTACAAAGATATATATGATCCGAATACAGGAATATTATATGATAAAGATACTAAAAATCCACTTTTGAAGCTCCAACCTGGATCGATATTATTATTGTTAGAACCAAATGTCCAATATGATTATAAAAAATTTGAAGAACCTTATTATAAATTTAAAGAAATATGGATAAGTACTGTTGGTGAAATTTGTTATAGTCCAGATGGGATAAATATACAAAAAATTTTTACGCGTGCAAATATAAAAGATTTTATAGATTTTTTTGCAACAAAAAATGCAAACTTACCAAATAATAATAATAAACAGAAACGGCAAAAGCAATCGAAACAGCAACAGCAACAGCAACAGCAACAGCAACAGCAACAGCAACAGCAACAGCAACAGCGACAGCAACAGCAACAGCAACAGCAACAGCAACAGCAACAGCAACAGCAACAGCAACAGCAACAGCAACAGCAACAG